>Ga0164313_10000063_pt1 | contig 63539 bp, 47 predicted proteins | sample GuaBasSedimGuay4_FD_113735 | JGI IMG/M metagenome (GOLD analysis project Ga0164313, IMG submission 113735) | Subseafloor sediment microbial communities from Guaymas Basin, Gulf of California, Mexico - Guay4, Core 4569-4, 0-3 cm | ecosystem: Environmental > Aquatic > Marine > Hydrothermal vents...
ACAGGAGTTTTAAAAGACGGGACAGGAAAAAGTACAGAAACCATATTAGATATTACAAATCTTATATGACACTTTGAGAATCCTTAACTTATTGGCATTGGCCCGTCCGGTCAGGCGGGGAGTCAAAACGTGCAACATCTAACGCTAAAAGTAATTTGGATCCGCTGTTCTAACTCCCGATATATAAAAAGCTTTTGCTCATTGCCTTTAAGGCAAAGGCAAATCAGATCAACTCAATTGAAAATTATTCAATTGGATGATCATCGCTTTTTTAATATCTTCGTTCTCAAAGCGGAACTACGTTTAGCTCCCTGTTAGCAGTCAGTATAAAAAAACACATCTATTATGAGAACAATTAAATTGATAACATTATTGGTTTTAATAGCTACAATAGCTGCATGTACCTATAAACCGACAGTTGAAGAACTTAAAAAATTTGCTGCCACAGAGATCTATCCGGAAGATACTTATTTGGATACGGTGGCTAATAAAAGAGCCATGATAATAGTTGCACATGATGACGATGACTGCATAATGTCAGGCACAATAGCTAAACTAACAGCAAATGGCTGGACGATCAATCAGTTAAGCTTTGAAGTGCATAATACACCCGGAGAGAATAGAAATGCTGCACATATTATTTGCGAGGGTTCCGAAAAAATACTGGAAGATGGTCTTTATCGCCCTGGTGTAGACACGATTAAATATCCTTATATGCCGATATCTTATGAAGAAATCGAAAAACAGTATCTTCATGAAAAAGTTGCTACAGCACTTATCGAAAGAGTAAATGAATTCAATCCTTCTGTACTATTCACTTTCGATAACATTAAAGGAGGGTATGGACATCCCGACCATATTTTTATAAGTCAGTTGGTATTGGACTTATTTAAAGAAGATAAAATTAATGCTCAATTGATTTATCAGGGAGTCATAACTAGACACATGGAAGCAGAGATAGATCGTTGGCAAAAACCTAAAATGGAAAAATGGGGTTATCCCCAACCGGGCCCAGCGGCAGACAAATTATATGGTATTGATGGAATTCCTGAACCTGACGTTCAAATTAACATAACAGCCCAAGCCGAAACAAAAATGACCTACCTAAGGACATACCCTGAAAACGTCAGAAAGAACTTTAGAAAATATATTCCCTACTATGAAGAATTTGATGCAAAACTTTATTTCTCAATTTTTGACAGAGAGTTTTTCAGGATAATAGAAAAATAATACCGAACCGCTAACAAAAAATATAGTGCATGCCGCATTTATTGCTACTTAGAAAATGAATTGTAAACTAGAAAATATTCTTGCATTTTATTAAATCAGGCAGAATTGATTATAATTTAGTCATCTCAAAAAAAAATATGAATAAATATCTGCTAATGTTAAAAATGAATTGGTGGATTGTATTTCTTGCCATCTTCAGCTTATTGAGTTTTACGAGCGAAATATTCTCAGGAAGATGGAGTATGTTAGATTTTGAGGTTTACTATCGCACTGCTCAACGTATGTTTTCGGGTGATGAAATATACCGTATTGCTTCCGATTATTATTATATATATAAATACGCGCCAACCGCTGGTATCTTATTTATGCCATTAACAATACTGCCTTTGTGGTTAGCCAAGATAATATATTGGATCGGCTTAACTTTTCTATTAGGATTTATTTTACAGAAATTGTATGAACAAATAAATAATGAAAATATAAATAAAACCCCTCTTAATAAAAACGCCATTATTTTTGCCTTGCTTACAATTTTGATTCATGTACATAGCGAACTAACGCTGGGGCAGGTAAATATACTTTTACTTGCATTTTATGTATTTATAATATTTGCAATTAAAAAAAATAAGCAAATTCTTGCAGCATTTTTACTTGCGACATCAATCTTTATAAAACCGTTCGGGATAATTTTTTTGCCCTATTTATTCTTAAAGAAAAAATATAGGCTATTGCTTTATATAACTGGTTTTATGTTACTGTTATTTGTATTGCCTTTGTTATTTTACCCTTCATTTGATTCTTTTATTGCTCTTAACCATGCCTGGATTAATGAACTTAGTATTGAGCTGGGAAATAAACAGGAATTATTGTCTAAAGCAAACCATACTATTTTTTCTGTTCTTGCCAGGTTTACGCCTATCGGTTTTGTTTTAACAAGTAGTGTTTCTCAAAAAATTTATCAAATATTGGTTCTTGTGGCGATTGGTTGGTTGGTCTTCAGATTGGTAAGAAATAAACAATCTATAATACTTGAAATGTCTATCTTGATTATTCTCATACCACTTTTTGCGGCTACCAGTAAAAATGCTTTCGTATTCGCAATGCCCCTGGCTTTGTATATGATTATTCATTTCAAAGAAAATTCAAAACTTGTTAAAATTCTTACTGTTTTTGGATGTGCTTTTATAGGGGGTAACTTATATGAAATATACGGTCCTGATATCAGTATGTTTCTCACTGAAATATCAATTTATTCCTTGGGCAGTATATCATTATTAACTGCTGCTTTTATATATTCAAAAAAACAAAAGCAACGACCGAGGATTTCAATGAATAGTCCGTACTAACAATAATACGGCTTTGAAACCCTTATTATTCTAAGCGCAATGTATTACATAATATGTTTTATATAAATGAAAATCATATTTTTTAACACCTTTTTGTTTTTTTGGCTATTAAATTTTTCTTTTGCTCAAAATAACTTTTATCATCAGCTTGCTGATTCGGCTTTGGTGCTAACCAAACAAAATGTAGTATACGACCCAAATTACTATAGCATTGATTACCCGAACGGAGATATTCCTGAAGATAGGGGTGTTTGTACAGATGTAATAATTCGTGCATACAGGATGCTTGGAATTGACCTGCAAAAGGAAGTCCATGAGGATATGAAATCAAATTTTGATGTATATCCCAATATATGGGGGCTGGCGCATCCTGACAAAAATATTGACCACAGAAGGGTTCCTAACCTGATGTTATTCTTTGAGAGAAATGGGACTGTTAAAACTATTTCTGAAAACGCAAATTATTATTTACCCGGAGATATCGTTTGCTGGAACCTGGGTGGCAATATAACACATATCGGGCTTGTTATAAATAAGAAATCGAATGATGGTAATAGGTATCTAATTGTTCATAATATTGGCGGCGGACAGGTACTTGCGGATTGCTTGTTTGATTTCGAAATTATAGGTCATTATACTTATATGAAATAATTCCAACTAAATTTCATAGTAAGTATAAGAACTTTGCGGTACGCGAAAAATTCGCGCACCGTTACAAAAAGTTGAGGGGGTATCTTATTGACCAATAATCATCCCTTTTAATGACCAGGAAATATAAAGCATGTCTTTTTTGCTTTCTTCATCAATATTGTGTTTATCTAATACCACCATAAAATCCTCAACCAGAGCCATATATTCAGCCGGGCTTATATTCATTCCCGCATGGGCTGTTTCCATGTCCCTTCCGGTGTACTCGGCCGTGCCACCTGTTCCCGCGCTTAAGAAATCAACAAGATGCTGTTTTATAACCGCCAATCGTTCAGGTTGATCATTGTAAGGGAGAAACCTGGCTTTGATAACAGGATTTTCCATATGGGCTGCAACAGCAGCATCAACGATGGAAGTAATACCTTCTGTAGCCCCGAGACGTTCGTATAAGCTGGGCGGAGCTTGTTGTGCGCAACTTGTAAACATTGAAAAGATCAATACTGTAATAAATAAATGTTTCATGATTTTAGTTTTAATTTTATATAAAAGTTTATTTAATAAATTATTCTGCTGATGTCGGGTCAATAATTGTAGCTACCTGACTTACAGAATTTGCCGGAAATCCTCCTAGCTTTGCGTGTTCGCGAACCATTTCCTCATTTGGTGCGATGTAAACACAATAGAGTTTGTCATCTGTCACATAACTTTGCAACCATTGAATTTCAGAGCCCATTTTTCTTAACACATCACAAGAAGCTTGTGAAACGCCTTTCAATTCTTCGGCTGTTTGTTTGCCGGCACCGGGAATTTCTCTTTCAATTATATATTTAGGCATAATATTACTATTCATATTTCCTACTCATCTGGCTTTTCGGTTACGCCCCGTTTTTTAATGTGGTCGCTGGTCTCCACTTTTATATGAATGGAAAACTTTATTCTCTTATTTACCTGGCTTAATATTCTGATTTACACTAAATAAATTATTAGGATCATATTGTTTTTTAATTTGAGTCAATCTCTCATAATTGTGTTTGTAGCTTGCTTTTACACGATCTTGTCCTTCATCCATCATAAAGTTCGAGTACGCACCTCCTGATGAATATGGATGTGTTGCATCCCAATACTCTTTACACCATTTTGTAATTTTTTCCGCATTTTCGGGATCCGGATCAACTCCTACTATCACTCCGGCATACTTTGCGTCCCGATAAGCCCAGGGAGTTTCATTTTTTCCAATTCTGCTTGCAGCACCACTAATCGGATACATATGCATCTGTGAGAGTGGTGTTGGTATACTTGAGCCAAATTTCAAGTGCTGGGTTCTAAGCTCTGGTGCTAATTCATTAAAAAAGTCAGCTCGCCAATACCATTGTAAACCGGGAGGCATTAATCCATCGAATAATGTTTGTATCGAAGGATAAGGCATAGGACCAACGTGTTCAAAGAAAGGATTCATCGCCATTATTGGTTTGAAAGCTTCTTCAGCTTTATCTAAATCGCCCAAATAACACCATATAATACCACAAAATTGTTTATTGTGAAGATGTTCTGGAAATGGCGCTCCGGGTATAATTAATGTTGCAATAAAACCATTTAAATCGTCTGAAGCATTATTGATAAATTTATGATACCATTCCATTATTTCTTCTGTTTTTTCAATTGGCCATAAAGTCGGACCACCATAAACAGTTTTTACATTATGTGCTTTAAATTTAAATGAGGTTACAATACCAAAGTTTCCACCTCCGCCTCTAATAGCCCAGAATAGATCAGCGTTTTGAGTGGCATTAACTGTTACAAAACTTCCATCTGCTAAAACCATGTCCGCCTCTAATAAATTATCGATAGTAAGACCATATTTTCGTGATAAATGACCAACTCCACCACCAAGAGTTAAACCTCCAACCCCCGTAGTCGAAATAATACCTGCCGGAACAGCAAGCCCAAAAGGATGTGTTGCATGATCTACTTCTCCCCAAACATTACCTCCTCCAACTCTAACTGTTTTTTCAGAAGTATCGACCCGTACAAATTTGATACCCGACAAATCAATAACTAAACCATCATCACACAAGCCTAAACCGCCACCATTATGTCCACCACCCCTAACAGCAACTAATAAATTATTTTCTCTGCCAAAATTTACTGCATATATAACATCTGCAACATCCACACATTTTACGATCATACCGGGATGCTTGTTTATCATGCCATTATACACTTTTCGTTCCTCATTGTAATTAGAGTCTTGAGGAAAAATTAGTTCTCCTCTGATTTGAGAAGTAAGTTCTTCAATTAAAGATGTGTTTAAATCTTTTACCAAATTCTTCATGTCGTCTGAGTTAATTTTAAAACACAAAATAACTCAGGTATAAAAACATGTTCATCTACATTTTGACCAATTGCAGGTAATTTTGGATCAAATAAACCGGTTTATGAAATAGAAATGAATTACATTTCCTCTGACTAAAGAAAATCGGATGGTGAAATCTCGTATCTTTTTTGGAAACATTTTGAAAAATAAGATGGACTGCTAAAACCTGAATCATAAGCAATTTCAGAGACATTACCCTGTGATTTTACTAAACGCTTCAAACTCATCTTCAGTCGGTATTCTTTAATGAAATCGTTTGGCGATAGACCGGTTATGGAAATTGTTTTACGGTACATTTGAGATTTACTCAGACCCATTTTTGTATTGAAAAGTTCAATCGTAAATTCAGGATCATTCCATAAAGCACCAGTAACCCGAATTAATTGTTTTAGAAAATCTTCTTCAGCGGTTTTAAAAACTTTAAACGACGGCTGTTCGTTTAATTGCTTTAAATTATCACCGCTCAGATATTCTTTTAAAGAAGATGATATCAATATATGACCTCCACGGGCAATTTCACATAATCGTTTGGCTTGCTGAATGGTATCACCAAAAAATGCATTGTCTTCTGTAATCGGAACGCCAGCGCTTAGCCCAATTTTAGTGAGCAATTTTACTCCCAACTTTGCACTAACCAATTCTAATTTCGTTTGTATTTCCAACGCACTACAGGCTGCATTTGCAACTGAGGCAAAAGAAACTAAAAATCCATCCTTTACGTGTTCCACTTTTCTTCCTTCAAATTGATCCAGAATTTTTCGAATTAATTCATGATAGGCTTGATGAATATTTTTTGAATGAGGATGTTTGACGCGATAATTAATTAATTCCGAATCTTCAAGTTCGATGGACATAATCGCACGGAAAGCCGGGTCATTTAAAAGGAGTAGTCCTGAATCATCAATATTATTGTCAGGTTGCGGATCATGAATCCGTCCTAAAAAAGCTTCCACCACCTTGCTTTCTACTTCTATAATTTGATGTGGAACTAGTCCATGGGCATGGTTATGCATTTCTTTCACACAATTTATATTTGGTGCTTCAACCAAACAAAAAGCTGCCCCACGCTCTTCATCAAACCAATAAGTTAGCCCCCGGCATCCAAAACGATCCTGAATATTCAGGTCTTTCTGATGTGCCTGAGCCACGTCTTTTGCCGTAGCGCCACTTAAATCATGACGATCCATATAAATGGGCATAATTTCCTTTTTGCCTGTAAAAATAGAATAATTATTTAATTGAAATGTGCTTTGTACTTCACTCAATGCTCATGAGTGATATCACAATCGCCAGACCGGATTACTTATCCTTGCTAAAATAAGTAACTACAAAACCCACAATCGGACTTAATAGAAAACTGATAAGGAAAGACCATTCCGCGCCTATTTTTTTCTTCTTTCCAATTCTTTCGGAAATAACCATGGCTAAAATATACCAAACAACAAAAATTGCTATTACTAAGTATTCATTCATGTTAATAGAAATAAATGAATAAATAAACAACCGGAATAATGATGCTTAAAGCAACTAACCATAAACCCCTACGTGTTATTCCTTTATCTCCCCGCGGAATTAGAATGCCCGTAATGGCTAATAGGATGAGTGATCCGGCATAAATATCAGAATACCATGTCCAGTATTTAATGGGGTTGTAATGCAGGTAATTCACTTCGCGGAATATCATCCGGCGTTTTGTTTTCTCAATTAAGCCATTGCCTGTCTTCAGATTGATGTATACGCTGCCGTCTTTAATAAATACTTTCAGATAACCTTCACCGGGAAAATAATGGTTTTTATATATGGCAGCTTCTTCAAAAGGCTCCAACATTTTTTTAACTGCCGTTTTATCAGGCTTTCCCTGAAAAGGCTCTACCTGAATATCTTCGGTATACACCCTATAATTAGGGTTCCAATCATTAATATGGTTAATTGCAATGCCCGATAAAGCATAGATAAGGGTCATCCCAAAGAAAAGATAGCCGAAATCGCGGTGTACGGCTTTATTCCATTTCCTCCACTTAAACGCCATAAAACTGAGGGATTTTTACTCCTGAACTGATTCTGATTCGTCTGTTTCAACTACTTCATATTCGGTACAAAGTACTGAGAAGAAAGATAAATGATCTTTGCCTGATTCGGTAATTTGCTGACGAAGGTTGTTTACTTTTTCAAGTTCTTCGCTTTTTTCAGCATCCTCGCCACCTTTTTCCATATTTCCACCCAAATGCATTCCTTCTCCTTTATCATCTCCCATATCAGCGTCTGCCATTATTTCTTCTTCCCATTCTTTTAAATATTCTTCGTCAATTCTTTGTTCTTCAACAATTCCAATAACTTTAATATTTTGTCCTTCCAGTTCAGAGTTAAAGGCAGCAATATTTTCATCAGGAGTGATTTTTACACGACCTTCCGAACCGGTTTCAATGATAAACATTTTTTGTCCGCCATGCTGACAAATATGGTCTACAGTACCTGATAAAATAATTTGTTTACCTACCAAATCTTCTGCTTTAGTTTCAAAATTTGAAATAGAAACAGGTACAATTTCTTCTATTATTACAACTTCTTCTTCGGAGGTTGAATCTTCTTTTACTGTATTCTCACAAGCTGACAGTAAGAAAACAAATGCTATTAATGTAACAAGGTATTTTTTCATGATTATGTGTGTTTTTTGGTACGGCGAATATAGGAATTATACCAAATGTATTTTATAGTGATGTATAAAGAAATTGAATTCTTTTTTTTAGATACAAATTCAAATGCGTCAATATGATGTACCCTTGGTGTTAATCAGGAGCATCAATCTCAATACCATCATATTTTACTTCTCTTCCACCTTTGTAATTGATCGTAATAATCATCAGTCCTGTGCTATCATATTTTTTCAAATCTCCGTTTCTTCTTCCCATTACAAATCTGCCCTGTTGTTTTAGTTTTCCGTTCGGCCAATACCATTTATGCTCGCCATTTGGTAAGTCGTCCACAAACTTTCCTTCGAAACTAAGCGTACCATCAGCATAATATGATTTCCATAAACCGTTCCGCATACCTTCGGCATATTTACCTTCATCACGGTTATCACCAACCTGATAAAACCAATTTCCTTCTTTTTTTCCTTCCAGATAATCACCCTGTGTAATAATATTACCCTCTTCATCATATTCAGTTAGTACGCCATCAGAAAGACCATTATAAAAGTCTTCAATTCGCAATACTTTTCCGCTTTTGTAAAACCACCTCCAGGTACTATCCGGCTCACCGTCAATATAAGCACCAATTTCTTCCAATTGCCCGGTATGATAATAGAATTTCCACTTTCCAACCCTGTTATCATTATGATAAGATCCCAGGGCTTTTAAAGTTCCGTCAGGATAATATTCTTTCCAGTTTCCTTCTCTTTTACCCTCATCGGTAAATATACCTTCACCTACTATTCTTCCTTTTCTGAATATGTAAGACTTCTGAACTTTTCCTTTTTTATCATATTCCCTTCTTACACCTTCAGGAATACCGTCTTTATATGTTCCTACAACTTTTATTTTGCCATCAGGATAATAATCGGTACGAACTTCTAATTTAACTAACTCCTCAGCTTTTTCAATCTTTTCACCGTCTACATATTTTGTTGCAGATAACAGATTACCTTCCCTGTCATATTCCTTGAAATATCCATTTTTTAATCCATGCTTAAAAGTTCCTTCCAATCGAAGAATTTCTTCATCGTAAAACCATTTCCATTTACCATGCGGTTGTCTGTCTAAATCATAACGGTTGATACGCTCACGTTCAACTACATATCCTTTTTTATATGTAATTAACTGAATGATTGTACCTTCCTTATCATATTCTTTCGCAATTCCTTCTTCAAGCCCATTATTAAATGATATCTTCATTTTTATGCTATCATTCGGATAGAGTACATAAGAATAACCTTGTTTTATATCGTCCACAAAATATTCTTTAACCACTTCATCTCCATGATAAGTTGTTCTAAACCCGTTTTTTTTATCCCTGATATAATTGATTTCTAAAACTATTTTACCTTCTTCATCATAAAATTTCCAAAGGCTGTCAAGCATATATTCTTTCCTATTACCTTCCGATTTTAGAGTACTGTCAGAATAATAGTTTTTCCAGTAACCATCTGGTTTTCCATTTCGCATAGTTCCTTCACTCGAAATGCTACCATCATCATAATAGAATTTATTATAGCCGTTTGGATTTACCTGAAGTGTATCCTGAGCATATAAAGAATTACAGTAATTGAATGATAATCCAACTACTATTATTAAGCTCACTATATTTTTAATTTTAATCATTAATTTGACTACAAAATTAAATTAATTGTAATCTTTTTGAAATATCAAGCATTCGTTTAATTGGTTTTTTTGCCAATTCTGCTGTTTTTTCGGACAGCAATATCTCAGGTTTTTCGTTCTTCAAGGCTAAATATAATTTTTCCATTGTATTTAATTTCATGTAAGGGCAATCGTTACATGAGCAGGTTTCGTCAGAAGGCACAACCATAAATTCTTTATCAGGTGACTGTAATTGCATCTGATGTAATATTCCTGTTTCTGTAGCTACAATAAACTTTTTAGTATTGCTTTGCACGGTATATTTAAGCATTCCTGTGGTAGATCCGACATAGTCAGCCAATTCAAGTACAGGAGCCTTACATTCAGGATGAGCTATTAATTCAGCATCTGGGTTTTCTTCTTTCATCGTAATAATGGCATCAGTTGATAGTATATCGTGTACTTCACATGTTCCATCCCAAAGTACCATATTTCTGCCTGTAATACGATTGATATATCCTCCAAGATTTTTATCCGGAGCAAAAATAATCTTCTGTTCTTTTGGAAATGATTCTACTATTTGAACTGCATTACCTGATGTACAAACAACATCGGTTACCGTTTTTATTGCCGCAGTGGTATTTATATATGAAATAACAATATGATCAGAATATTTTTTCTTAAACTCAATAAATTTGTCCAGCGGACACGATTCGGCCAGCGAACAACCTGCCTCCAAATCAGGCAAAATAACCTTAGCATCCGGATTTAGCATTTTAGCTGTTTCAGCCATAAAGTGTACACCGGCAAATACAATTATCTTTGCATCAGCTTCGGAAGCTTTTTGAGCTAATCCTAAACTATCACCTATATAATCGGCTATATCCTGAATTTCCGGTACCTGGTAATAGTGAGCCAGAATAATTGCATTTTTTTTCTTTTTTAAATTTTCTATATTTTTAACTAAATTCATTATTAACAAAAAGCTTTATATATATTTTATTTAATTAAATAATATTATAATAATAATATACTGTTAGTTTGTTTGAATAAATAGTTTGAATAAATTTTGAAATTAAACATGTATGAGTTTATTAACAAGATAATGACATGTTACAACCAAATAATTAATTAGTTTTCAATTATTTATTTACTTCATTAACATAACCATATTATTTTACCTGGTGTATAAATAATGTATAAAAGTTACTCTAAAAAATGTTCATTTCTGGTAAAAACTATTCATAAAAAACAGGAAATCAATGAACACTTCTTTCAGGGATTAATGTGCTGTTAATAACACCTGAGTTATTAATAAAATACTAACAAACTTACACAGATATTAACAAATCCTTATTGATAAATTATAAAAAATTGAAAATTAGCTTATTGGAATATAAAATACTATTGTTGTACTTTATTAAATAACTATAAATCAATGATATGGAATTCGATTATAAAATTGAGTAGTTTTGTTTTTTATAATTATTAACAATGAGTAAAAGTGGCAGGATTATAGCTTTGGCTTCCGATCACGGAGGTTATGAAATGAAGGAATATTTAATAAAAAAACTCATTTCTGAAGGATATGAAATAAAGGATTTTGGAACTTTTTCAGAAAAGAGTGTTGATTATCCGGATTTTATTCACCCTTTGGCCCATGCTGTTAATGAAGGAGAGTATAAAACCGGAATCATTTTATGTGGCAGTGGGAATGGTGCACAAATGACTGCAAACAAGTATTCAAATGTACGTGCTGCTTTATGTTGGGATGACGAACAAACACGATTATCAAGAGAACACAACAACGCAAATATATTATCATTACCCGGTAGATTTGTACCCTTTAAACAAGCGTGGAACATGGTTCAAATATTTCTTTCGACACCATTTGAAGGCGGGAGACACGAGCGTAGGGTTGAAAAAATTTCTCAATTATAAAAATAGATACAGGTGAAGGTTTCTGCTGAGACAAAATTATTTTTAAGTGCATCTGAAAAGGTGGGTTTTGATAGGGAACACAGAAAGAAGATAAAATTCAATATTTCAAAATATGATGATGCAGTTGGCGAGGGAAAAAAAATATACAGAAATCTTGAATTGGCGAAAGACAGGGCAGGTCATATTAAATATAAGGTTGTTAATGAATTAGATCAATACCTTATTGAATTTGAAGATAAATTTCTCCAAAACGGTGGTAAAATTATTTGGGCAAGAGATGCTGATGAGGCCGTTAAAGAAATAATTAAACTTATTAATAATAAAAAAGCCAAAACCGTTGTCAAATCAAAATCGATGACTACAGAAGAAATTGAACTAAACGAAGCTCTTGAAAAAAATGGTGTAGATGTAGTTGAAACAGACTTAGGAGAATTCATTGTTCAGCAAGCCGGTCAAAAACCATATCACATTGTTACGCCCGCAATGCATTTATCAAAAGAAGATGTTGCTTCCTTATATCATGAAAAATTTCAAACCGAAAAAAACCTATCTCCTGAAAAAATAACCTCATATACGAGAGATTTACTAAGAAATAAGTTTATAAATGCTGATATAGGAATTAGCGGAGCAAATTTTCTACTCGCTGATATTGGAGGAATAGCGGTAACTGAAAACGAAGGAAATGCATTTTTATCAATGTCGTTTCCTAAAATCCATATTGCAATAGCAGGAATAGAAAAGATAATACCAGGGATTAAAGATCTTGATTTATTCTGGCCGCTGTTGGCAACTCATGGTACCGGCCAACATCTTACAGTGTACAATTCCATTATAACCGGCCCTAAAAAAAACGGTGAAAAAGATGGCCCAGAAGAAATGTACCTAGTTTTAATTGATAACGGACGAACCCAATTGTTATCAAAAGAGCGTCAGCGCCAGGCTTTAACGTGTATTAGATGCGGCGCTTGTTTGAACGCCTGCCCGGTTTACAAAAATATTGGTGGCCATACTTACAATACAACTTATAGCGGACCAATTGGTGCCGTGATAACCCCTCACCTTAAAGATTTTAAAACATATAAACATTTAAGTTTTGCCTCTTCGCTTTGCGGAAAATGCACAACAGTATGTCCTGTTAAAATACCATTACACGAATTGTTGCTGGTTAACCGTAATGATGCAGTTAAAAGCGGTTATGTGCCATTTAGCGAAAAACAAAGCATGAAATGGGTAACTCGTGGATTGAAATCAAGAAAATTAACGAACATCATATCTGGTAAAACCAAAAATAAATTTGCTGGTATGTTTGCAACCAAAAGCTGGGGACAAAGAAGAACATTCCCGAAAATTACCGACAAGTCTTTTAACGAACTTTGGAAAGAAAAAAACGATTAAAAATAAGACAGTTTATTGAATCATTAATTTTTTATTAACTAACCTGATCTTATTTTTTTTGTCGGACACAAAAGCCCTTACAAAATACAATCCCCTCGGCAATATCATGTTAAAATGTATTTCGTCAGATTCAGATTCTTCCGACAATACAAGTTTTCCCATTTGGTTATTAATATCGATTCGGATGATAGTAAAATTACTTGTGATTGTAAATTCGCCGGTATTCGGATTAGGAAATAAATTAACATGGGCTTTTTCGCTAAATATGTTGTATATACCAACACAATCATCCACATAAATAGAATCCTGTGCTGCATTTTCACATCCATTTCCGTCTTCATACGTATAAGTAATCACATTCCAACCAAGAGGAGCAACTTCAGGATTGAAGAGCCCGTTCATAGTAACACCCGCTCCACTATAAATTCCACCCGGAGGGTCAGCTGTTAACTGCACCGGAGGCTCACTAAAATGACAGAGTAATTCCGGCCAGTCTCCTAATGTAATAATGGGCAATGGGTTTACGGTAACAATAACGTCATCTGAAACGGTTTGGTTACCATCATCAACCTCAATAGTGTAAGTTGTTGTTTCTTCGGGTTCTACAGTTGGGTTTTGAAGATTAGAAAAGAACCCGGGAGGACTGGAAGACCATAAAAAAGTGTAATTACCAGACCCACCCGATACTGTTGCGTGTAATTGACTTGATTCTCCAAGACAAATTTCATCAGGAGTAGCAGTGGCAATTACTTCAAACACATCACCGACATTAATATATCCTGTTTTGGTTTCGGTATCAGAACCCCCGCCGTTAGTAGCTGTAAGTTCAACGGTATAAAGACCATTTGCGTTAAATTGAACCTGAGGATGTTGTGAGTTTTGGTCAGTACCTGAAACATAAGTAATTGTAGATGGAGTAAATGCCCATAACCATGAAGTAGGAGAATTGGTTGATAAATCGGTAAACGTAACCGTCTCTCCAACATCAGGTGTAGTATTATCAGCAACAAAATCAGCTACCGGAGGTACAACCGTAGCATTAATATAATCTGTTTTGATCTCCGTATCAGCCCCACCTGCATTTGTAGCTGTAAGTTCCACCGTATAAGCACCGGGATTATCAAACCTTACTTTAGGATTTTGTGAGTTGGCATCAGTACCATCCATATAGGTAATAGTAGAAGGTGTAAAAACCCACACCCAGGATGTGGGAGCATTTGTTGACAGATCAGTGAAGTTCACCGTTTCTTCAATGGTTGGATTGAGGTTGTCAGCAATAAAGTCAGTTTCTGGCGGATCTTGAGGATCAGAGGCGTTGATATAATCTGTTTTAATTTCCGTATCAGAGCCTCCAGCATTAGTTGCCATAAGCTCCACCGTATAGTTTCCTGAAGCATTAAAACTTACTTTAGGGTGTTGTGAATTGGAATTAGTACCGTCCTCATATGTTACAGTTGTAGGAGTAAATACCCATGCCCATGAAGTAGGTGTGTTGGTTGATAAATCAGTAAATGATACTATTTCACCAACATCCGGCGTAGTATTGTCAGCAACAAAGTCAGCTACCGGTGGAGATTGAGGATCAGAAGCATTTATATAATTGTTTTTAATTTCCGTATCAGAACCCCCGGCATTTGTAGCTGTAAGTTCCACAGTATAAAAACCCGGAGCGTCAAACCTGACTTTGGGATTTTGCGAATTGGAATTACCATCCATATATGTAATTGTAGATGGTGTAAATACCCAGGTCCACAATGTTGGATTATTAGTTGAAAGATCGTTAAAATTAACAGTTTCGTTAGTTAAAGGAGTCAGATTATCGGCAAAGAAGTCAGTTATAGGGGGTGGGTCGGTAGCATCAATATAATCCGTTTTAATTTCTGTATTAGAGCCCACAGCATTGGTTGCTGTTAACTCTACAGTATAAAAACCCGGAGCGTCAAACCTGACTTTGGGATTTTGCGAAATGGAACTGCCATCCATATATGTAATTGTAGTTGGATCAAATACCCAAGCCCATGAGGTAGGTGTATTTGTAGAAAGATCAGTGAAATTAACTGTTTCATCCGTGTTTGGCGTTAAGTTGTCGGCAACAAAATCAGCATCAGGAGGAGGAAGGGAATTTGTACAATTAATATAATCAATCTTTAATTCAACACCCGAACCGATCGCATTTGTTGCTGTTAATTGTACATCGTATAATCCTTCAGCATCAAACCTAACTTTAGGATTTTGCGAATTGGAATTACCATCCATATATGTAATTGTAGTTGGATCAAATACCCATGCCCACGAAGTAGGAGTATTAGTAGAAAGGTCAGTAAAGCTGACTGTTTCAGTAGTTTCAGGTGTAGTGTTATCAGCCAAAAAATCAGCAACAGGTGGAGGGATAGTTACAGTAATATAATCAGTCTTAGTCATGATATCCGAGCCTCCCGGTCCGGTAACAGTTAAGCTCACATCATATGTATCTGGAGTGTTATACACATAAGTAGGGTTTTGCTGAGTTGACGTACCGCCATCTCCAAAAGTCCATGCGTAGGTATTGATAGTTCCTGTAGAAGCATCGGTAAATGTGACAGAAAGTGGTGCATCGCCCGACAGGGGTGTTCCTGAGAAAGCGGCCACCGGCGCAGCGTTTGTAACTGTAATATAATTTGTCTTTGTTTCAATATCAGACCCCCCGGGTCCCGTTACGGTTAAACTTACATCATAAGTATTCGGGGTGTTGTAAATATAGGTAGGGTTTTGTAGAGTTGACGTACCGCCATCTCCAAAAGTCCATGCGTAGGTATTGATAGTTCCTGTGGAAGCATCGGTAAATGTGACAGAAAGCGGTGCATCGCCCGACAGGGGTGTTCCTGAGAAAGCAGCCACCGGAGCAGCAGTAACCGAATATAAATCAGATTCCCAAAGCCCCCTGCCAAATGTAGCGGAACGCAAACGGCTGTTTGCCGATGTGGCATCATAATAAATCTCTAATTCGGTTACAACAACATTTGGAAGCCCTGTAGAGAAAGCTGTCCAGGCAGCAGCACCAACTTTAACATAAACACCAACATCAGTACCTGCATATAATTCATCCTGTGCAGTAATGTGTTTATTTTGAATAACACACATTGTGGGCAAAGTTGGTAAACCCGTTGATATATTAGTCCAATTGCTTCCACCATTTGTGGTTTGGTAAACTCCATTAGAGCTATATCCACCAAAAGAAACCCAAACAGTATTTGGATCGTTATTTTTTATACTAATGTATGTAATATTGTCTGTTCCAACAGGTAAAGTGCCTGTAATATTTGTCCAGTTGCCCGTTCCACCACCAACTGTTGTTCTCCATATATTGGTTTTAGTAGCCACATAAATATAACTGGAATTAGAGGGAGCAATGGCTAATGACCGGAGAGTCGAACCACTTGTGAAACCGGAACTAATTTTAGACCAGTTATTTCCCTGGTTGGTTGTTTTCCAAACATCTGTGTATCCTGCTATAAGAGTTGTGTTACTACTTGGATCCATTGCATAGGGTGTAACCCACCATCCTGTTGAACCTGACGGCTTAATGCTTGTCCATGAGGATCCGTGGGTTGTGGTACGCCTAATGTCTCCGTAATAAAGCGTTCCGTATTGTGTATTGTTATTAGTATAGTCGACAATACATTCCATTCCGTCACCGCCAATTTCATCTGTCCAGCTTCCAGAAGAATATACTTTTGTTCCATTATCCTGCAAACCGGTTATTACCTCACTTGAAGACGCTTGTCCGACACCCAGCCTGTAAAGCTGACTTATTGCCATAGAATTAGTAAGGTCAGTCCATACTGTACCTCCGTTTGTTGTTTTATAAAGACCTCCGTCATTACATACAAACAGTGTTGAAGCGTTTTGATAGGCAAGAAAGTGCTGGTCGGCGTGAACAGTTGTAGCCGCACCACTGCAAGTTCCTGACCAGTGGGTATTAATACTCCACGAAGAACCTCCATTGGTTGATTTCCAGGTATTTACTCCACCAACAAATATCGTGTTGGCGTTGGAAGGGTCAGCAACGATGCACAGGTCGTAAGCACCTTGCCCACCACCAGAGTTGCTTGAACAATCCCAATTGAGTAAATTTGTGTTAGATCCATTGTAAGTATAAACTGATGAAAAACTTACCCCAGAATTTGTGGATTTTTCAATAGAACTTAAACCACCATTATTATTAGGATTAGTATTAATATCTGAAACAATAGCATATACATACGTGCTATTTGCAGCTGTTACCGCAATATCTACCCTGTACTCTGTTGTAGCAAATGTTTTTCCAACATTCCAGTTTGATCCTCCATTAGTTGTATAATAAATAACAGGACCGTTCCAATAATCAATTGTTGAGGCATATAGCGTTAAGTTGTTGCCGGTGCCGGGTTTCATTTCCATGTCAATAAAATGTATACCCGTTCCATAATTGAGCGGCCAGTTTGAGCCACCGTTAGTGGTTTTATAAATACCATTTGAAGTAGCAGCATATATCGTTTGGCCACCGGAAGTTGGATCAAGTATCAGACGAGAAACAGTTTCTTTCTGGCTGGCAGGAAAGGACAAACCGGTTGGATTCCAGGTTGTTCCGCCATTAATTGATTTTAGCACACCTACACTGTTGTTGTCATTACTTTGCTGTCCGCCAAGCGACCACAAACTACCACCATCCTTATCACCTGTGGCTATATACAAAATATCAGGAGTACCACTGATAACTATTATATCACTAACACCCAGCACAGCATTACCGTCCCCTAAAGGTATCCATGAAGAACCTCCATTTGTTGTTTTCCATATACCTCCCGATGCTGCACCAACATAAATGGTGTTATTATCTCCGGGCCGGAATGCAACACAATTTAATCTGCCAAGTCCGGCATATCCTCCTGCCGAAGCAGTAGGGCCCATAGAAGTCCAATTACCGGAGGGACTTCGTAATCCGCCAGGATTTTCCAATAAGTATTTTTTATACTCTTCGGCAGCACTAGTAGTGGGGAAAGCACCAGTTTGAGGGTCAACCCTGTATTCCCAATACCACTCCCATCTTTTAAATTGTTTCCAATATGGCGCTTTAACTTTTTCACCATTCTTTACATAGTAACCATTCTCCACATTGTAGGGCTCCCAGTAATCATTGAATGCTTTTTGGTAATCCTTTAAAGTCAGTGTTCCGTTTTGTGCCTTGTATTGTGGCAATTTTTCTAACCACTCTTGTGCGTTAAGTAAATTAACCGTGAAGATGATAACAGTTAATACGATAATCTTAAGCAAAATGCTTTTAGTTTTTTGGAATTTCATGGCCTGTTTGTTTTAGTTATTCTTATCTATACGTATAAATTTTTATCCAGGGTTTATACGATAATATACAAAGGTGCGAAAAACATTGATAAAAGTCAAGAAAAATAGGACATTTATGAGAAAATTAACATAAATTACCTGCTAAAATAAGATGAAAAGAAGGTTCTGTTAATATATAACAGTAATGAATGGAACTTAATAATGATTTATGAAAACAGTGTTGAATGTCTATAACGAATAATTTGATGTTAATTAATAATCATCATTTCATTAGTAATAATACTATCTCCATTATCATCTGAAAGATAAATACGAACCGTATAAACTCCTTTAGTTAGTATGGATGTAATAATTAATTTTCTATTGTTGGTATTTTTTTGAAAGACAGTACTTCCATCGCTTTTATAAATTTCAATTTTCTGAATAACTAACGAACTTTCAATAGTAAAAGATCCATTATTCGGATTGGGAAAAATCTGAACCAGGTCATTTAAATTTTTTTCAATAATTCCAACACATTCATCTATGAATATTGAATCCTGTGCCATGTTTTCACAGCTATTTGCATCTTGATAGGTATAAGTAATCACATTCCAACCTAAAGGCGCTGTTTCAGGCGAGAATATCCCATCCACTGTAACACTGTTACCATCAAATGTTCCTCCTTCCGGAGATGCGGTTAGTTGTATGGGAGGTTCGTTTTCATTACAGAGCAAGTCGGGCCAGTCGCCTAAAGTTATTTCAGGTAAGGGATTAACAAGAATAGATACAGATCCTGATGCGGTTTGGTTTCCATCTGTTATTTCAACGATATATGTTGTAGAGACAGATGGATTAACTACCGGGTTTTCAATATCAGAAGTGAAACCTTCTGGATCGGATGTCCAGATATAAGAATTGATTTCAGCACCACCTGTAATTTCAATACCAAGCTGACTCGTTTCACCGATACAAATTGCATCAGGTTCTGCAGTTGCTATTACCGAAAGAAAGTCGACGGTGTTAATAAAATCAGGTTTGGTTTTTGAGTCGGAAGCAATGGCATTGTCAACAGTTAATTTTACTGTATAATAACCAATGTTATTGAATTTAATAACAGGATTTTGCGAAGTTGACCCTGTTCCGTTTAAATATGTGACAGTATTCGGAGTAAATTCCCATTCCCAGGTATCGGGAGCATTGGTTGACATATCGATGAATGTTACCGTATCTTCAATAGTTGGTATTAAATTGTCTGCAGAAAAATCTGCAACAGGCGCACCGTCAATTGAATAAAGGTCTGACTCCCAAACCCCTCTGCCATATGTTGCTGCGCGAATTTTACTATTTTCTTCGTTTTCCTCATCATAATAAATTTCTAGTTCGGTAACATTAACATTCGGTAGTTCATTATAAAAAGGAATCCAGTCATCTTCACCTAATTTAAGATATACACCTACATCTGTTCCTACATAAAGCTCAACAACCGATGTATTCAGCTTATTTTGAATAACACAATTTACAGGAAGTTGTGGTAAGCCCGAAGAAATATTATTCCATGTTGTACCGCCATCTGTAGTTTCATATACACCTATTGAATTAAAACCACTAAATGAAATCCAGGCCGTATTTGGATCGTCAGCTTTTACCGATATAAAAGTAATGTTAGCTGAACCTACAGGCAAAGAACCTGTTATATTTGACCAGAAAAGACCATTTGTCCGATACAGTATTGTTTTTGTTGCAGCATATATAAAATTTGAATTAGATTTTGAGATTGCCATTGATCTTAGGGTGCTACCTCCCCAATCTGATATTTTTGTCCAGCTATTACCCTGGTTGGTGGATTTCCACACATCCTGATAGCCAACATAAATTGTATTTGGATTGATTAAATCTTGTATATAAGGTGTTACCCATGCGGCATTACCGGAAATTGAATTTGAAATAGTTGTAGAACTATTCCAGTGATTTGTAGTTCTACGGATTGATCCATAATATAACTCACCATATTGGACCAATTCATTTGACCAGTCAATTAAACAATCCATTCCGTCTCCACCTATAACATCATCCCACGAACCATATAACATTGATTTAGTTCCATTGTCCTGTAATCCAATAATTACGTCATTATCAACTGTCTGCGCAACACCCATCCGGTAAATCTGACTTGTAATCAACCCACTTCCTAAATGATTCCAGTTATTACCCCCGTTTGTTGTTTTATAAATCCCCCCATCGTTACACTCGAAAAGATTTGATGTTCCCGGCTGATATGCAAAAAAATGTTTGTCGGCATGTACATTAGTTGCCGTACCACCACAAGTTCCCGACCAGTGATTATTTATTGACCAGGTGAATCCGCCATCTTGTGATCGCCACGTATTTACACCACCCACAAAAACAAGATTGGCATTAAACGGATCTGTTGCAATACACAGGTCATACCATCCCTGTCCGCTCGAACCACCTCCATCGCAATTCCATCCTAACATATTAGTACTGTTATATGTTAACGAAAAGGTGGCTCCGCTATCAGTAGATTTGTAAACACCTTTTAATGCATTACTTGAGTTTGATATTAAAGCGTATACAACAGACGGATCGTCAGCTGTTACCGCTAATTGTGTTCTTTCACCCGATGTATTTAAAACGCGGTTACCCCACGTCTGGCCCCCGTCAGTGCTTCTGTAAACATCACCTGAAGTATTTGAACCATATAATATCATATTACTGCCGGGTTTAAACTCCATGTCTTTGAACTTTAGAGTTGTAAGCTGAGTCCAGTTATCTCCTCCATCGGAAGTTTTATACAGGCCATTGGTTGTAGCTGCATAAATTGTGTTAGGATCATTTATGTCCTGATGCAAGCGATTTACAAGACGATATTGATTTTGTTGCCAGTCCAGGCCGGTAGTTTGCCAGGTAAGCCCACCATCAACGGATTTTAGTACACCTACAGAATAAGTATCTGATGCATCGCGATCGCCAGTAGCGAGATAAATGATTTCAGTACCCGATCCGGATTGTACTATGATATCACTTACACCAAGAGCCTCGTTGTAATCACCTATCGGTGTCCAGTTATTTCCGTTATCTGATGTTTTCCAGATACCACCCGCAGCAGCACCAACATAAATTATACTATTATCATCCGGATGAAACGCAACACAGTTTAATCTTCCTAAACCGGCATATCCACCACCAGTTGCATTTGGTCCCATGCTTGTCCAGTTACCCTCGGGACTTCTGCTTCCTGCACCTTCATTAAGATATTTCTGGAATTCTTTCAACGCGGTCGTATTTGGAAATAAACCGGTTTCGGCATCAACACGATTTTCCCAATACCACTCCCAACGTTTAAATTGTTTCCAGCCCGATGCTTTTATTTTTTCATCATTTTTATGGTAATAACCTCTTTCCAGCCCGAAAGATTCCCAATAATCATTAAAGGCCTTTTGATAATCCTGCAGAGTAAGTGTTCCGTTTTCTATTTTCTCTTGGGGTAAATCATTTCTCCATTCCTGAGCAAATAGATTGTTTGTTATAAAAAGGAATAAAAGTGTAGTTGTGATAAAAATTATCGTTAAATGTGCTTTGTTCATTTTTTCAGTTTTAAGTAAATTCTTAATGAATTCCAAAGTTGATTAAATGGAATGATATAATACTAATGAGCAAATTATTTCAAGTTATAATAATTCACATTCTTCTCAAAACAAACTGGGATAGCAGTAAAAAACAGATAAAAATTTAATTAAATATTTCAGCTAACCTGTCCTGTAAATCCTGTCCGCGAAGATTTTTTTCAATGATAATACCATCGGGGTCTATAAGTAAATTGTGAGGTATAGACTTTACACCATAAAGTTTACCGGCCTCACTATTCCAAGCCTGTAAGTCAGAAACATGTGTCCAGGTTAAACCGTCGTCTTCAATTGCTGTTTTCCAGCTTTCCAAATCCCGATCTAAAGACACTCCGAATACGTCAAACCCTTTATCGTGATATTTATTGTAAGTTTCAACTATATTTGGATTTTCATTTCTGCATGGAACACACCAAGCTGCCCAAAAATCAACCAGCACATATTTTCCATCTACTTTTGAAGAAAGTGGTACCGGATTTCCTTCCGGATCGTTTAAAGTGAAATCAACATATGGTTGGCCAATACTAACTCTTTTTAATGTATTTACTTTTTTTGCCAGTTCTTTAACATATATAGAGTTTTTAATGGATGGATCTAAAGATGAATCCAATTCAGCTAATTCTTCAAATTCAAAAGAATGTATATTGTTTAAAACAATAAATACAGATACCACGCTATTATTATGAGTAAGGGCACTTCCCATTATAAAAGATTTTTTTTGGTCATTTAAGCTTTCATAATCAACTTCAATTTGCTTCATTAAAACCGTGTCATTAACACCCTTTGCTTTTTGATAATTCATCCCCAATTCTCTGACTGCGTGCGTATAATTATTAAGAGAATCGGTGATGCTGGCAAACTCTTCCTGTGCTTTTGAACCTTCAACAGATCGCTCGTTTGGGTTGGTTGCGCTTCCGGTTACAGTAATAATACCGGGTTCGATAAATGCAGGCAGGTAATTAGACTGATCCTTGATCTTTATAAAAAAGAATTCAGGATGTTCCAGTTCTCCGGAAAACACTGCCGTACCCGATTTAAGCTCTGCCGAATCAAATTTAACCCACTCATTATCAATTTGTTGTTCCATATAAACCCAGGTGTCTTCAGCACCTACAATTGTTAAATTTACCGTGTATTTATTTGAGTCATCTTGATTGGAACAAGAAACAAGAAACAATATTGAAATAAAAAAGATTGAATAAATTAAATAGCGCATAACCTTTATTTTAATGATTTTAAGCTTGCAAAGCTAACAATACTAACTAATTCAGCAAGTTAATTATCAAAGGAAATCAATATTTTTTTTGCTTCGGCAATACTTTTTACAGGTAATTGGCATGTGTTATTTTCACAAATATAAATAGAAGTATTACCCGTAATAAATCTTGATTTCAGAAAGGAAAAATTTTCATTAGCTTTTTCTGAACCCGCCCATGTGACATTAGGATAATACTCTTTTTGTAATAGCTTTAGTTTGGATAGGGCTTCCTCTCCACAGATAACCACTTCATAGTTGTTTTCAAGTATATCCATCATTAACAAAGCCCAATTTGAATATCCTGAACCATAATCGATCATTCTGTTTTCTACATTAAAAAGCATTTGTTTTGCAATCTGTTCGAATTCGGTGTTTTCGAAATAAAATGCAAGCTTTTTTAGGTTTTTAGCCATTATGGAATTGGAAGAAGGAATAACATTATCGTAGACCTCAATTTTTCGTGTGATCAGTACACTATTTTCATCAGATGTATAGAAAAACATCCCGCTTTTATCATCATAGAAGTGTTGTAAAACGTATTTTAATAACCTATAAGCTTTTAATAACCAATTCGTATCAAAGTTAACTGCATACAAGCCCAAATAAGCATCGATTATAAAAGCATAATCATCCAGTAAACCATTAATTTTAGCTTCACCCTCTTTATATGTATGAAATAGTCCCCCATCATCTTTTTTAAATTTCTTATCTATTACATGAATTGCACTAAGGGCAGCTTTCAAATATTCAGGATCTCCAAGAGCCATATATGCATCAACATAAGCCTTTATCATCATAGCGTTCCACGAAGTAAGGCTTTTGTCATCCAGTCCCGGACGAATTCTTTTTGCCCGAACTAACAACAATTTTTCTTTTAAAAGGTCTATTTTTATGATAAGGTTCTCTAAACTTAAGCCGTGTTCTTTTGCAACTCGTTCCGGATTTTCAGTTCGCATTAAAATATAATTACCATGCTCCCAAAACCCATCTTTGTTTATCCTATAGTAGTCAAAGAACAAATTTGCGTTACCACCAAGTTCTTGTTGAATCTCTTCCTTACTCCATACATAATACTTTCCTTCCTCTCCTTCTGAGTCTGCATCAAGTGCGGAATAGAAGACTCCTTCGGGAGAAGTCATTTCCCGTTTAATGAACGACAGGGTTTCCACTACCACCTGCTTATACAATGGATTTTTATAGTTTTGATAAGCATGACTGTAAAGGCTTACGAGCTGCGCATTATCGTAAAGCATTTTTTCAAAATGAGGCACTTTCCATATATCATCAGTAGAGTAACGCGAAAAACCTCCCCCAATTTGATCATATATACCCCCATGAACCATTTTTTTTAAAGTTAGTTCTACATGACCTGAAAGCTTTTTATCTCCGGTTTGCCAGGCATATCTCATTAAAAACTCATAATTATTTGGCAAAGGAAACTTTGGTGCTTTCGTGGGACCGCCATATTTGTTATCCATTTGCGTAGCCCATTGAACCAACATTTTTTTCAATGTTTTATCAGTTAATTTATTATCAACAGTATCAGATTTAATGATAAGTTCACTTTCTTTAATTCCTGCTTCAATCTGATCGGCATATTCCAGTAATTTTTGATAATCAGAGGCATACAATTCTATAATTTGTTGCAGAAGGGTTACCCACTGTTCTTTTGGGAAATAAGTCCCACCAAAAAACGGTCTTCCATCTTGCAGGGCAAAACAATTCAGGGGCCAGCCACCTCTTCCGCTGATCAACTGAACCGCATTCATATAAATCTGGTCCACATCAGGATGCTCTTCACGATCCACTTTAATGCAAATGAAATTTTCATTCATGATGTTGGCAACCTCCACATCTTCAAACGACTGATGTTCCATTACATGACACCAGTGACAAGAAGAATAACCAATACTAATCAGGATCGGTTTGTTTTCTTTTTTGGCTTTATTAAGTGCCTCTTTTCCCCAGGGATACCAGTTAACAGGGTTGTGTGCATGTTGTAAAAGATAAGGGCTTGTTTCGTTGATGAGCTGATTGATGTAAGGATATTCCATATGATTTTTGTTATTCTGACCATTTGTACACTGGAAAAGAAGAATAATAAACAATAGATGATAAAATATTTTCAAGGCTATTTAGAATGAATTTTAATAAGCCAAAAGTAATAAATCAGGAATAACAGGTAAAACGAAGATTAAAGAATCCACCATTTAGATGGCGGATTCTTTAATATGAGGAAATCAACGTACTAAAATGCTGAATGCTACGCTAGCAGCTGCGATGCTTTTTTTAAATATGAGTTATGTGTTAACCCAAACGAACCAGGCTTGTCATCCTATTGTAGTATTATTGCACTAAATACTTAATGGATGCCTTACATTGTTAAAATTGCTCATGTTTTTCTACTGGCAACGGTTAAGTATTTTTATACACCTATCTATGCATTTTTTATAGGATTAGATTTTTTGGAAACTGTTATAATATTACTAAGCGGTGGAATTTTTGGTTTTTTCGTTTTCTATTATATCAGTAATATTTTAATTCTTTTCGCCAGGTATATAAAGCCTGTTATAATAAAGCATACACCACAGAGAATATTAGATCGACGGTATAATTGGAAGCAGAAAAGAAAAGAAAAAAGAAAAAACAGAAAAAAATTCAGCAGGCGAAATAAACTTATAGTTAAATTGAAAACTAAATATGGAATGTGGGGAATTTCCTTATTAACACCCATTGCCCTTTCTATTCCAATAGGTGCATTTTTATTAAGGAAATATTATCATAATCGTAGAGAAGCCATTCCAATTATGATACTGTCCCTTACTATTGAAGGAATTATTCTTTGCGTAGTTTATTGGCTCATCCTGAGTGATAGAACCAGTTAATTCCGTAAGGTAAATACTTTGAAAACGTCTAATAAATACTTTTATAAAAAATTGATATGAAGAATAAAGTTATAATCCTGGTTCTTATGTTAACCGGCAGTCTGTTAGCTCATACTCAGGAAATTGTAGATAACGAAAAATTATGGTCAATTCTTACTGGGCATTGTCAACCTGAATACACAGTTTATACAACCTCTTTTTTTAAGTTTGATAATGACACTATAATCGACGGTAAGCTTTACCAAATGGTTTTTATTTCTGAGGACGAGTTTCAGGAGGAATGGTTCTTTTACGGTTCATTTATTCGGGAAGAAACTAAAAAGGTTTATTACCGTGAATATTATGGTGAAGAAGGATTGATTTATGATTTTAATCTTCAGCTTGGCGACACGGTTGTTTTAAATAATCCAAGGGCTGCAGCGGAAGTGACTTTAACGCTTACGGAAATTGATTCGGTTGAAACAACTGATGGTTATCGCGAACGCTGGAAACTAACCAATGACGAATTTGAAATTCCTGAATACTGGATTGAAGGTATTGGAAGTATGGCAGGTGTTATAAACAGCACAACTGAGGTTTTTGGTGGACTTTGTGGCACTTATATTTTGTTATGTGAAGAAGAAAATGAAAATACCATCTATCAAAACCCGCAATATGAATATTGTTATTATTTATTATTAGATGATGGCCATGATATCGAAATAGAAGAATCTTCATTTAATGTTGTTTATCGGCAATCAGTTAAGCAAATTGATATTGCATTTAATACGAGCGAAGAGTGTTTAGTTGTAATAACAAATATTCAGGGTCAACTGGTAGCTAAGATGCAATCTATTGACACACATTTTAGCTTTCCGTTAAGAAATAAAAATACTGGCTTATATATTATTACCGTTATACAGAACAATGGTAACCATATCTCTAAGAAGATTATGGTTTATTAACACGTTTAGTAATTGCCAGCATTTTATTATCATTAATTTTGTCGGGGTTAAACCCTTGCAATGAGTAAAGAATCAAATAATCCCAAACGTTTCTTTGAAAATCAGCTGGCGCAATTTAGGGATAAGCTTTCTATAGCCAGGCATAAAATTCGACGTACTTCTATTCTTCGTATTATAGTGTTTCTGCTTACTATTATTGGAATTTACATTTGTTCTAATATCCACTTATATGCATTGGTGTTAGTTGGATTGATAGGCTTTGGAGTTTTTATTTTTCTCATCATTAAACACGCCAAATATTACAAGGAAAAAAAATGGTATGAAACCCTGGTTAGCATAAACAATGCGGAATTGACTTTGTTAGATGGTAAAACAGAGAATTTACCAACAGGAATAGAGTTTATAAATACCGACCATCCATTTACGTCCGATCTGGATATTTTTGGGAATGGATCTTTGTTTCAGCTTATTGACAGAAGCGCCACAAATAAGGGGAGAGAAAAACTTGCTGATAGGTTTATTTATCTTATTAAAAATACTGATGAATTAGTTCGCAGGCAACAGGCAATAAACGAACTAAAAAACAAAGCTGTTTGGCGGCAGTATTTTCAATCCCACGGGAAATTAGCTAACGATGAAAAATTTACAATCGAGAGTTTTTTAAACTGGGCTGAAGATAAAACAGTTTTATTCAACAAACCATTCTATAGATTAATGCTGGTTCTGACACCTCTACTTGGTTTCGGTACTATCCTGTTAATTAGTTTAGATTATTTAAGTGTTGGCACTTTTGTTTTATATCTGCTCCTGCCTTTAATAATAGTTGGGGGAAAACTTGGTGTAATAAATAAACTACATAATCAGTTAAGCAGGAAAACAGAAACACTTAAAAAATACGGAGATCTATTTGGGATGGTTGAAAATGAATCTTTCAAATCGGAATTATTGAGTGAAAGTAAAAAGCATATTTCTGATGAAAACAAATCTACTCAAACCATCATAAAAAAGCTATCAGGGATAATGGCTGCTTTTGATTATCGATTAAACATGTTGGTAGGAATTACCCTCAATATTTTCTTTTTGTGGGATATCAGGCAATGTATTAAGCTTGAAAAATGGAAGATAAAATATGGTAATGAGATGAAATCAGGTTTTGAAGTCTTATTTTTATTTGATGAACTTTCTTCATTTTCAGGCTTCGCTTTCAGCCATCCTGAATCAGTATTTCCTGAGTTTTCGCAAGATGATTTTATATTGAAAGCTGAAAATGCCAAACACCCCTTTATTAACAAAAAAGTTAATATTGGAAATGAGATAGAAATAAACGGATGGGGAAATTTTCAAATTATCACCGGGGCGAATATGGCAGGGAAAAGTACTTACTTGAGGATGGTAGGTGTAAATATGGTGCTGGCAATGACCGGTTCACCGGTTTTAGCCAACAGTTTTTTGCTTAAGCCCGTTGACATTTTTACCGGAATAAAAACAACCGATTCATTACAAGATGGTGAATCATATTTCTTTGCTGAATTAAAAAGATTAAAAGAAATAATTACTATCATAAAAAACGGCTCTGAAGTTTTTATCATTTTGGATGAAATTTTAAGAGGAACTAACTCCGCCGATAAACACAAAGGATCAGAAGGGCTTATGAAACAGCTTATTAGCCTTAACACTTCGGGAATGATAGCAACACACGATCTTGCCCTGGGACAGTTGGAAAATGCATTTCCCGGAAAAGTCACAAATAAAAGGTTCGAAGTAGAAATTAAAAATGACGAACTGGTTTTTGATTATAAGCTAAAAGATGGAATCTCACAAAATCTGAATGCCACATTTCTTATGAAAAAAATGGGGATTACCCTGTAATGCATGTTTGAATTTGTAAATTAAGTATCTTTAAGAGCTAATTAAAAATTACAGAACCATGAATTCAAAACCTTTAAGTAATTGGTGGCTTTTAACCCTTAACGGCATCATTGCCATTTTATACGGCATCATTGCCATTTTTGTCCCTGACACAACCATTTTAACTATCGTTATGTATTTTGGGATAATTATATTGATCATCGGAGTTGCGATGTTATGGGGAGCAATTAACAGCATCAGGGGTAATCTTCCCTACCTTACCGACCTAATAATTTCCATAGTAACAATTGCAATTGGTTCCTTACTTACTTTTTACACCTCCAAATCATTAACCATTTTTGTAATGATAATTGGTAGTTGGGCTGTTTTAGTGAGCATAGTTCAGTTATATCTTGCTACAAGGGCTGAATTATTGCCGGGTGAAAAAAACTCACTATTGATCAACGGAATAATTACCTTGATTTTTGGTATTATCCTGTTTTTTAATCCGTTTAAAACAGCGACAATTTTGGTAGTGATAAGCGGTATCCTTGCCTTTATTTTCGGAATAGTACTTATCGCCATGTCGATCAGACTGAAAAATATTGAAAAAGTTATTGGTAAAGAAACTCAGGAATAAGAAACTAGAACTTAATATCTTTTACTCTTAATTGAAGAGTGGTATTTCCTAACCAGAAATTTTCATCAATATGATAACAAACACTAAAAGGTTTACCCTCTTTCATTTTTTCATAATGATGCCGTTGATTGAAAGCAATAGCTGGAATTGGATTTCCAGTTCTGTCGGGGTGAACTACCGAAAATTTTAAATGATTTTGGCCATTTCGCCCAACTAATTTTGCATTACCCGTGTCGATTACATTATTGGTTACGAATACCGGAGACATATTACCCGGGCCAAACGGCGCAAATTGTTTTACTATCCGGAAGAATTTAAAATTGATGTCGCTGATAAATAATTCGAGATCAATTTCTATTTCAGGAATAAGCATCTCTTCAGTAATTCTGTCTGATGCATATTGTTCAAATTCGGAAATAAATGTATCTAAGTTTTCGGGTTTTAAAGCGAGACCGGCAGCATATGTGTGCCCCCCGAAATGTTCAAGTATATGACTACAGGAATCAATAGCATTATAAATATCAAAATGTTTAATTGACCTGGCCGATCCTGTTATTAACCCATCCGCTTTTGTTAATACAATGGCAGGCTTGTAAAACGACTCAACCAACCGCGACGCAACAATGCCAATTACACCTTTATGCCATGATTCCTTGAAAACTACTATTGCTTTTTTATTGTTAGCAGCAATATTGTTATCAATCATACTAACAGCTTCCTTAGTAATATTACTGTCAAGATCTCTGCGGGTAAGATTCAGTTCATCAATTTGTTTACCGAGTTTTTCAGCATATTCAACATTATTGCTTATTAATAATCTTACCGAATCAGTAGCATCCTTAATACGACCGGCTGCATTAATACGGGGACCTAATAAAAATACCAGATCATTAACATTAATTTCATATTCAAAAAGAAGTTTACTTGTAGGGTCAGCGTTTTCTTTAACCCCTGCTGATTTAAAAAGGGAATGAATTCCTATACAGGGATTTGTGTTAATTTTCTTCATCCCAAAATAAGTTAACACCCTGTTTTCTCCGGTTATGGAAACAATATCCGCAGCTACACTAACTGCTACAAGATCCAGGTATGAATAGGCTATTTTTTTATCAATACCATTTTTGATTCCAAATGCCTGAATTAGCTTGAATCCTACGCCACATCCTGACAGCTCTTTGAACGGATAAGGGCAATCATCTTGTTTTGCATCCAGAACGGCTACTGCGTCAGGTACCTTATCTCCGGGACGATGATGATCTCCGATGATAATATCCAAACCTTTTTGTTTTGCATATTCAACTTTTTCAACAGCCTTAATTCCACAATCAAGGGTAATCATTAATTTAATACCATTACTTACAGCATGGTCAATTCCTTTATATGAAATTCCATATCCTTCCTCGTAACGGTCAGGGATGTAAAATTCAAGTTTGCGATGAAGTTGTTTTAAATAAGAATAGACCAGTGCAACAGCCGTTGTTCCATCCACATCATAATCGCCATAAACAACAATTTTTTCACCATTATTAAACGCCTGTGTAATTCGATTTACAGCCTTGTCCATGTCTTTCATTAAGAAAGGGTCGTGAAGTTGCTCTAAACTGGGTCGGAAAAACTGTTTGGCTTCTTCGAATGTTTCAGTCCCACGCTGGCCCAATAGGTTAGCCAGTGTTTTACTCACATTCAGCGCTGAAGCTAACCGCTCAATCACCTTACTGTCAGCTTCTTTTTTTAGCACCCAGCGCTTTTCCATTTTATTTTTTTATCAGGTAAAGATAGCCATTATTAGCAGAGTAATATTAAAAAAGTAAGGCTAAAACGGAATCATTTTAGTAAGTAATTGATAAATACAACACTACTAAAATAATGTGTTAAAAAACTCAAAAATTGGATCTTATTGCATCAACAGGATTTAAGCGTGAAGCGGACCAAGCTGGTATAAAACCTGAAATTAATCCAATTAAACCGGAAACAATTAAGCCCAGCATTATATTTCCCATTGTAAGTATAAGGTCAAAATTGAACATCGAACTAACTATAAAAGTGAGTATATAAACGATGATCAGGCCAACAATTCCACCCATTAAGGATAAAAAGATGGCTTCAAAAAGAAACTGGAACAAAATAAAGTAGTTTTTAGCTCCTAAAGATTTTTGTATTCCAATTTGATTTGTTCTTTCTTTTACGGAAACAAACATGATGTTAGCAATACCAAAACCACCTACCAACAAAGAAAACCCCCCGATTATCCAGCCAACCATAGCAATTACAGCAAAAAGCTCATCAAATCCTTTTGAGATTATATCCGTTTCGTTGATTGCAAAATTATCATCAGCTCTGGGAGGTAATTTTCTTATCGATCGCATTATCCCGGTAATCTCATCTTTCATTTGTTCGTTTGAGATGTTAGGTTTGCCTTTAGCAATAATTGTAGAGCTAACATTCCTGAGATCTAACACGGTTCGCGCATAATTTACAGGTATCAATATCCAGTTGTCATTGGAGTTACCAAATACATCTTCCCCTTCTTTTTTTATTACACCTATTATATCAATCTTTCTTCCAAAGATTTTAATCTTTTCACCAATAGCACTTTGTCCCTCAAAAAGATTTTCTGCAATATCAGAACCTATTATAGCTATATTATTACCCGTATGTGACTCACTTGCGGTAAAATATCTCCCTTCCTGTAAATCAAAAGGCATTACCTTATTATAATCATGAGAAACAGCTAGGATCGGAACATTATCCATTGAATTAACACCCTTATTTCTGATATTAGACACTGTGCGCTGAACGTCAAACATAAAAGCTGAAGCCTCAACCGTATTACTGCGGCGTTCCATTTCAATCATTTCATTGACTTTTGGTTGTGGGCGCTGATAATATTTCCACCAGGGATAATCACCTCCACCCATCATCCAGGGCCATTTTTGAATAAACAATACATTGTCCCCTAACGAGTTAATTTCAGATTTAATTTCGTGTTCAAGGCTGTCAAATACAGTAAAAACCGCTATTATTGAAAATATTCCAATGGTAATACCCAATAAGGAAAGAAAAGTTCTGACTTTGTTTATTATGAGTGCGTTTATAGCAAAGAAAAAACTTTCCAGGATCAGTTTTAAAATTATCATGTATTCGTATTTGATATTTTATCAGACCAGTTTTGGCTGCCATAAAAAAACCTGATAAATATGTATGTAAAATTATAATAAGTTTTAATTAAATCATGTTATTTTGCAATACAGAATATCTGTGACTTAATAATCTTAAAAATAAAAAATAAAAGAACCTTGAAAAAGATCAATAACGCCTTAATCTCAGTTTATTATAAGGACGGGCTTGAAGAAATCCTTGAAAAGTTAACTAGTCTTGGGATTAATATTTATTCTACTGGCGGAACCTATGAGTTTATAAAAGAGAAAGGTTTTGAAGCAAAAACAATAGAATCGGTTACATCTTATCCATCTATTCTAGGCGGTCGTGTTAAAACCTTGCATCCAAAAGTGTTTGGCGGCATCTTAGCCCGAAGAGATAATCCAAATGATAACAAGCACGTAGAAGAATATCAAATTCCGTTATTTGACCTTGTGATAGTTGATTTATATCCTTTTGAAGAAACAATAGCAAGTACTGATATTGAATCGGAGATAATTGAAAAAATTGATATTGGTGGAATTTCATTAATACGCGCTGCCGCTAAAAATTTCGAAGATGTTCTTGTTGTTCCTTCATCAACCATGTATAGTGAATTAATGGAATTATTGGATAAAAATGAAGGTCAGATAGATATTCAGGACAGAAAATACTTTGCAGCTCAGGCATTTAATATAAGTTCACATTACGACACTTTAATTTTTAATTGGATGAACCCCGGCAACATATCGGTGTTTAAACAAAGTTTTACACAGGAAAACGAATTGAGATACGGGGAAAACCCTCATCAGAAAGGACTTTATTATGGTAATCTTGATGAGGTGTTTGAAAAGCTTCATGGCAAGGCAATTTCTTATAACAATTTGCTGGATCTGGATGCGGCAATAAATTTGATTAATGATTTTGAGGAGACTACTTTTGCAATTATTAAACATAATAATGCGTGCGGATTAGCATCAAGAAATAATTTGACAGTTGCCTGGAAAGATGCTTTGGCCGGAGATCCTGTTTCTGCATTCGGGGGAGTTCTTGTATCCAACAAAATCATCGATTTAAAAACAGCAGAAGAAATAAATAAGATATTTTTCGAAATTATTATTGCACCTGACTATGACACTGCGGCATTAGAAATATTAAAATCGAAAAAAAACAGAATTATACTCAGGAAAAAGATTTATAATTTTCCTGCTAATCAATTCCGCTCTTTATTAAACGGAGTATTAATACAGAATAAGGATAAGGTTACTGAAAAAGCCGGGGATTTAAAAAGTGTTACAAAACTTTCTCCCGGTAACACGCAAATTGAAGACCTTTTATTTGCCAATAAAATTGTAAAGCACACAAAGTCAAATACGATTGTACTGGCAAAAAACAAACAGCTGGTTGGTTCCGGAACGGGGCAAACATCGAGGGTTGATGCGCTGAGGCAGGCTATTGATAAAGCAAGAGCGTTTAATCTTGATTTGGATGGAGCTGTTATGGCTTCAGATGCCTTTTTTCCGTTTGCTGACTCTGTTGAAATTGCTGATAAGGAAGGAATTAAAGCTGTAATTCAGCCGGGCGGATCAATTAGAGACAAAGACTCGATTTCGTATTGTGATGAACACGATATGACAATGGTGTTTACAGGAATCAGACATTTTAAACATTAAAAGCCTAGCATTATAAGGCCTTATTGAATATTTTAGTAGTTTCGTTAAGAAGAATAAAACAAAATAATAATTATGGGATTGTTTTCATTTCTAACAAAAGAAATCGCAATTGATCTTGGCACCGCCAACACAATCATCATATACAACGATAAAGTTGTTGTTGATGAGCCGTCGATTGTAGCACTGGAAAGAAATACGGGAAAAATTATTGCTGTTGGAAAAAAGGCAATGATGATGCATGGTAAAACCCATGAAAATATTAAAACAATCCGCCCATTACGTGATGGTGTTATCGCCGATTTTCAGTCAGCTGAATTTATGATTCGTGAACTGATAAAAATGGTTGGCATAAAAGGCACATTGTTTTCACCCTCCTTACGAATGGTGGTTTGTATACCTTCCGGTATAACCGGTGTTGAAGAAAGAGCGGTAAAAGATTCTGCTGAACAAGCCGGAGCTAAAGAAATCAGGCTAATTCACGAACCTATGGCAGCTGCGATAGGAATTGGAATTGATGTACTGGAACCAACCGGAAACATGATTATTGATGTTGGAGGTGGTACCAGCGAGATAGGGGTTATAGCTTTAGGAGGAATCGTTAATAATACTTCAATAAGAATTGCCGGTGACGATTTTAATGCCGATATAGAAGAATATATGCGTAAGCACCATAATATTAACATTGGAGAGCGAACAGCTGAACGAATTAAAATTGAAGTAGGTGCTGCTATAACTGATCTTGAAAATCCACCTGACGATTATGCTGTACATGGCAGGGATATGCTTACCGGAATACCTAAAGAAATTATAGTAAACTATCAGGAAATTGCTAATTGTCTGGATAAATCAATATCTAAAATTGAAGCCGCCGTTTTAAATACTTTAGAAAATACACCTCCTGAATTATCAGCTGATATTTTCAGGACCGGGATTTATCTTGCAGGTGGAGGATCTATGCTTAGGGGACTGGATAAACGACTTCATATTAAAACAAAATTATCGGTTCATGTTGCCGAAGATCCCTTAAGAGCTGTGGCAAGAGGAACAGGAATTGCACTTAAGAACTTTGAAAAATTCCCATTTCTCATTAAATAATAATAAACATAAGACCCCTTCTGAATGCGCAATCTTATTGTTTTTTTATGGAAACATCAATTTTTTGTGCTTTTTATCATTCTTGAGTCTATTTCCTTAACGTTTCTTTTTAACAGCTATTCGTATCACAGATCTTTAGCATTCAACTCGGTAAATGATATTACCGGAACAATTTATTTGTCGTACAGTAATGTAACCGATTACTTCGGATTAAAGAACGAAAACGAAAAGCTTACAAATGAAAATGCATTTTTAAGAAATTTAATTCGCCCAATAAATAGTGAATCAGACACCCTGTTTAGTGTTCATCAGGATAGTCAGTATTTTTATAGAACAGCTAAAGTGGTAAGCAACAGTGTTAACAAACAAAACAATTATGTGTTGCTTAATAAGGGTGGTGATTATGGTATAAAACCTGAAATGGGTGTAATTTCTTCTTCTGGGATTGCAGGAATTGTTATTGGTGTTTCACCGGATTTCTCTTATGTTATGTCGCTTTTGCATCAAAATTGCAGAATAAGCGCAAGAATAAAAAAGAATAATCACCTGGTTAATGTATTATGGGATGGAAATAATTACAAAGAGGGCATGGTTGTGGATATTCCTTCTCATATTGAATTGCATAAAGGGGATAGTATTGTAAGCAGTGGAAATTCATTAATATTTCCAGAAGGAATTTTAATAGGAAGGGTTAATGAACATACGCAAAGTGCAAATAAAGATTTAAGTGAAGCGGTAATTGAATTCAGTACTGATTTCAACAGTCTGCAAAATGTATATATAATTGAAAACCTTACGAAAACAGAAGCTGATACCTTAGTCTCGGCTTTTCCTAATTAAATGAATGAGAGATTTAAATGAGTAATCTGTATACAAGAAATATAATAAGGTTTATTACGCTGATATTTTTCCAGGTACTAGTATTAAATAACATGAACCTTGGAGGTTATATTAATCCTTATATATACATACTGTTTATTCTTTTACTACCTGCTACTATAAATAAAAGCCTGCTGCTGATTATGGCATTTGTAACAGGCTTAACTATTGATTATTTTGGGAATACATTAGGTTTGCATGCGGCTGCTACAGTTCTTTTGGCGTTTGCAAGACCGGGTATTTTAAATTTCTTTTTTCCTAATATGGAGTTTTCCTCTGAAGAAGAACCCAATATTACAAAATTAAAACCGGGAGGATTTTTAAAATACACTTTAGTATTGGTTTTTATTCATCATAGTGTTTTGTTTTTCCTCGAAGTTTTTAGTTTCGATGGGTTTTTATCAACTATATACAGGATTGCTCTCAGCACATTGGTAACAACACTAATGATCATGATCATTACATTGATTTTTACGCCAAGGAAAAAGAAAAAAATCTAAATAGAAAAACAACAATTGAGTTCAGATTAAACAATTGATAAGCTGGAAAGTACTTGGAAGGTGAAATTTACTTATCGGTTTTGTCTTCTTCGGTTTTTGGTTTGTCTTCAGATTCTTTTTTTTCTTCATTACCCCCAATTCCTTCTCTGAATTCTTTTATACCCTTACCAACACCTTTCATTAACTCAGGTATTTTTCGGCCACCAAATAAAAGTACAATAACGACTACTATAATAATTATTTCAGGAGTTCCTATCCATCCGGCATACTGAACCGTATCTATATTGGCAAGAAGATTCATATCAAAAAAGTGTTTAAGGTTACATTACAAAGATAGTATATTTAAGAAATGAATATTCATACTTTGTTAATTATGGCGGTAAACTTGAAAGGAATAAATATATTTGCCGTCTAATATTTTAAGAGTACTACGATGAATAAGAAGATAATTGCATTTTTAGTATTAGTATCAGTTTTTTATTATCAGCAAGGATTGGCCCAAAAAGCGAAACCGGATTATAGAAAATTGCACTATTTGTCTGAAGAGGAAATGAATATGGTTTTTGATCCCACAAGGGATTTCTATATTACAGATCCGCCAATCGGTCCGATAAGAAATGTTGCTGAATTTGATCATATGCAGGCTGTTTTAGTAAGCTACCCCCTTGGTATTCCTGTGTCAGTAGTAAGGGAAATGGCTGAAGATACCCGTGTGCTTACAACCGTTTCAAGCACGTCCCAGCAGCAGACCGTTCTTAATTATTATCAAAGCAACAATGTAAACATTGATAATTGTGATTTTCTTATTGCACTAACTGACAGCCACTGGACAAGGGATTATGGCCCCTGGTTCGTTTTTGATGGCAATAACGAGCCCGGCATAGTAAATTTTCCTTATAACAGGCCAAGGCCCAATGATAACGACATTCCGATTGAAGTTGCTGATTATTTGGGAATTGAACTTTATGGGATGAACCTTGAGACTGCCGGAGGAAACTATATGTGTGACGGTATGGGAAAAGCAGCTTCAACAGATTTGATATGGGAAGAAAACATGCAGTATACACATCCTGAAATAGACGAACTTGTTGAAGAATATCTTGGTATAGAAGAATATTTTGTAACGGCAGATCCGTTAGATGAATATATAAAACACATCGATTGCTGGGGTAAATTCTTATCTCCCGGGAAGATATTAATAGGCCAGGTACCCCAAAGCGATTATAGATACGATGATTTTGAGGCTGCAGTAGATTTTTTTGCTAACGAGATAAGTTCATATGGAGTTCCATACGAAGTCTATAGGGTTTACACTCCCGGATCCCCTCAGGCCACACCCTATACAAATTCGTTAATCATAAATAAAAAAGTATTAGTCCCCGTTACAGGAAGTCAGTGGGATGACGAAGCTTTGGTTTCATACGAAGAAGCCATGCCGGGTTATGAAATAGTTGGAGTGATGTATAATGGCTGGTATAATACAGATGCGCTACACTGCCGGACAAAAGGAATTGCTGACATAGGAATGCTGTATTTCAATCATATTCCATTATTGGGCGAGGTACAATATGAAGAAAGTATAGATATAACAACAGAAATAATGGCATACAGTGGCGAAGAAATATATGCCGATTCTGTCTTTCTCATTTATAGCATTAACGATAGCGATTATGATAGCCTGTTAATGGAATATCAGGACGGAAATACATGGGCCGGATATTTAACTGATGTATCTGTTGGAGACGAAGTAAATTATTATTTATTTGCTGCCGACGAATCTGAAAGGCGGGCAAATCATCCTTATATTGGAAAACCAGATCCGCATGAATTTACTGTTGTAGGTAATCCGGAAAATGAACTTGTACTTCAGCCCGATACTGTTCTTTTCCTAAATGTGGATGATATGTGGGAAGGGATTGAATTACATATTATCAACAATATGGATATACCAATAATAATTAATGATATAACTGAAAATGGATGGGAAAACGGATCAGAAATTCCGTGGTTTGTTGAGCAAATGCCGGTTTTACCTTACCAAATAATGGAAGAGGATACATTATCTCTGAATATTATGTGCGATATCCCTGTGGCTTTATTTGGAGAATTATTAACTGACACCATTTATATTGAAACGGATAATAATATTTATAAGGGTCTTATTATGATTGACAGCGACTTACTGTCAGGATTTGAAGAAAGTAAAAAAGCTGAAATTTCAGTTTATCCCAATCCGTTTAAGAACTATTTATATATCGAGTTTTTTGTCACCGAACAGACAAATTATGAGTTAACTGTATTTGACGTATCCGGTAAATTGATTGATAAAATTACTGATAAGACAGTATCGGGTAACAATATAATTACCTGGAACGTGAGTAAAACACTACAGCCCGGCTATTATTTTTATAAACTTAAAGTGGGAGAGACAATTAAAAGCGGAAAAATTATTTTGAACAGATAATTACTTTATTCAATTTTACTGATCCAGCTTTCAATTTCTTCTATTTGAATAGCAGAGATGTCTAGTTTATTCTTTTTACGGTAACCGTTTAATTTTTGTTGTATAACACTAATCTTTGATTCCTTTAGCTGCTTTAGAGTTACAAACCCGGCAGGTATAATATATTCAGCCCAGGTTTCGGATACGCCCAGGTCAATAAAATCCTGCGTTGTAAAAACTTTCTTTTTAGCTTCAGGCCGCATTTGAGGAAAAAACAACACTTCTTGTATACTTGGCTGGTTGGTCATGATCATTACCAGTCGGTCGATACCCATGCCCATACCTGATGTTGGCGGCATACCATACTCAATAGCCCTCAGAAAATCCTGATCGATGAACATCGTCTCATCATCTCCTTTTTCAGCAAGCTTCATTTGCTCTTCAAACCTGTTTCTCTGGTCAATAGGATCATTGAGTTCAGTATATGCATTCGCTAACTCTTTTCCGTTTACCATCAATTCAAAGCGTTCTGTTAGCTCCGGATTATCCCTGTGTTTTTTACAGAGCGGCGACATTTCAACAGGATAATCGGTTATAAAAGTAGGTTGGATGAAATGCGGTTCGCACTTTTCACCAAAAATCTCATCAATCAGTTTTCCTTTACCCATCGAAGGATCTGTTTCGATTCCCAATTTTTTACATGTAGCTCTTAGTTCTTCTTCATTCATGTTGCTCACATCAATTCCGGTAAACTCGTCAATTGCTCTTAAAATTGACTGTCGTTTGAAAGGGGTTTTAAAATCAATTTCATGATCGCCAACCTGCACTTTCGTAGTTCCATGAAGATCAAGCGCAATTTTCTCAACCATTTTTTCAGTGAGTTCCATCATCCAGAAATAATCTTTATAGGCAACATATATTTCCATTTGTGTAAACTCAGGGTTATGGAACCGGTCCATCCCTTCATTACGGAAGTCTTTGGCAAATTCATAAACTCCTTCGTAACCTCCAACTATTAATCGTTTTAGATATAGTTCATTTGCAATTCGCAGATAAAGTGGAATGTTCAAGGCATTGTGATGAGTTGCAAATGGCCTTGCTGCAGCTCCACCGGGTATGGCTTGTAAAATCGGGGTTTCTACTTCTAAATATTCTTTTTCATTCAAAAAGTCACGCATCGACCTGATTACCTGAGCTCGTTTTATGAAAGTATCTTTTACCTGGTCATTTACAATTAAGTCAACATAACGCTGCCGATAACGCTGATCAGGATCGGTGAACGCATCGTATATTTTACCGTCTTTTTCTTTTACTATAGGAAGTGGTTTTAACGATTTTGAAAGAACAGTAAACTCTTTTACATGAACAGTTATCTCTCCCATTTTTGTTACGAAAACAAAACCTTTTACGCCAATAATATCACCAATATCAAGCAGGCGCTTGAATACAGTATTGTACATTGTTTTATCTTCATCTGGGCAAATCTCGTCACGTTTGAAATATAATTGTATACGGCCTGTCGAGTCTTTTAACTCGGCAAAAGCAGCAGCTCCCATTATACGTCGGCTCATGATGCGTCCTGCAAGGCTCACATCCTGAAATAAGGAGTTGTTATCCGGGAATCGTTTTAATATTCCATCTGCATAAGCATCAACCTTATATTCAGCCTGTGGGTAAGGGTTAATACCCAGATTTATCAATTCTTTAAGAGCTTCTCGCCTGATCTGTTCCTGTTCGCTTAGTTGCATTCGATATTTTTTTACAAAGATATTTAAATCAGCATTAAAAAAGGCTGTTCATCCTATATTACAAAAGACGAACAGCCCAATATTTATGATTGTTTAAACTTATTTCTGAAGAATAACTTTTTTCTCTGTTGTTCCATTCTCACCAATAACAAAAATACTATAAACACCATTTGCTAAATTACCAAGATCAATTTGCATACTATGTGAATCCTTGATTTCCAGATTTTCTGATTTGTAAACAATTATACCGGAAAGATTCATAATATGTAACGAAATTGACTGTGAATTTTTAGTGTTTAGTTGTATATTAAAGATTCCTTTATTTGGATTTGGAAAAACACTGATGTTAACTAACTGCTGTTTTTCATCAATTGAAGTACAGTCTTTAATTTCCACCGTTATTCCGTCTCCATTTTCGCAACCGCTTTCCGAAGTTACCTGTACCGAAAAATCGTAGTTTCCATACTCATAATCTTCACCATTAACTGAAATAGTTTGAGAGGTTTCACCTGTTGACCATAAATAGGATGATCCCGGATTACCCGCATCTAATGTCATGACAGAATTGTGACAAATCACGGTATCTGCACCTAGCTCAACAACCGGTGAAGTAGCAAAGTTGACCATTACCGTATCTGCTGTCGTGCAATTATTTTCGTTTGTAACATCCACCCAATACGTGTTGATTCCTTCTCCGCTAACAGCAACAGTCTGGGTGGTTTCACCTGTTGACCATAAATAACTGTCACCGGGATTTCCGGCGTCAAGATTATATTCTGTAATGTCGCACAATACCGTGTCGGGGCCAATATCAACATTAGCTTTGGCTAAAACGGTGATATTAATCGAATCAGTCATACTTAGCTCCCCATCGTTTATTGCTATTACGTATGTTGAATTTATATCAGGATTAGTAACAGGGTTTTGTTCTGTAGAAGTAAACCCTGCGGGAATAGAACTCCATTCGTATGAATAACTACCCGTACCACCAGAACCAATTGCACTTAATTGCACTTCTTCTTTTTCGCAAACAGTTGTTAAGTCTGCTGAAGCAGTTACCTGAAGGTCGGTAACATTCATGGTAATTGGAATAGCGAACATACCATTTTCAAGATCATTTGTAATCAGTCGTAATGTATAATCGTAAGTCCCTATTGCCATTTCTGCTGCATCAAAGGTCAACACAACATTTAACGAATCACCCACAGCTACAATACCCTCTTCAGGATCCATTGATAGCCAATCCACGAGACGAATTGTATAATCTTCTGTTTCTCCATATTCAGTATCACCATATGCTGAGAGTTTACCGGGACCGGAAAGCCTTACCCGCATTCTTGTTAAACCTTGCGCACTTCCCTTAGGAACCATAATTTTTCCGCTAAATTCCCTGGAAGTTGCATCTGCAATTAGTGAAATGGCCATTTCATTAAATTCCCCATCACTGTTCCAGTCAATCCAAACCTTACACTGATCGCCATTATATGCATTTCCATTAAGCACTGTAATGATATATGCATTTCCTGATTCTACAGTTGTGAATAACGAAGTAAAATCAGAATAAAAGTCAGAAGCTGAGTTGTTATCAATTTGTCCAAACATCACTTTTTTAATGTATTCGTCACCACCACCCGATGCTTTTTGATAATCAGTTTCATTATTCTTGTTTAAGAATGGGAATAAAGAAAAATCGAGGTCAAGCACACCTATATTTTTTACCAACATAGATTCGGTAATTGTTTCATCAACATTAACGTTTACAATCACTTGTTCTGGAACAACAGAGATTTTAGATGAACCATATTGGGCGTTGACCAAAGCAGGGTTTGAAACAATATCATCGCCATAATAAGCAGTAGTTGTATAGGTATAATAACCGTATTCAGTCAGGATATCGCTAAATGTTAATTCAGTTGTTGTTCCGATTAGTTCTTCATCACGATAAATTCTAAATTCTTCTAAAACTAATTCTCCTTCTTCATATTCCCACTCTAACAGGCACGAACCGGTTTCCTGATCTACATTTGCCTGCAGATTTAGCGGAGGAGGTATTATTAATGTTTCAAAGGGTGAAACATAAGTCATTGCATGCCCCGATCGGTTATCAGTCCAGCATGGATATACTTTACCATCTAAAGCTGTAATACCTAAATAATCACCAAAATATCCTCCTGCAAGTCCGGGAATTGGTGAAGGTGTAAATGAAATATCACTCACTTTGAAATCTTCCCATGTTTCACCTGCATCAGCTGAAACAGCCACCCAAGCCTCAGCCTGGTTCGCACTGGTGTTTCTGTTATCATAAAAAACTATACTGATTATGCCATTTGAAGGATCGACAGCAATCCATGGAAAATAATGTGCTTTTCCCTGGCCAATTTCATCCTGGTTCACTCTTATCGGCTCCGACCAATTATTACCATCATCGATGGATTTAATTAAATATACATCTCTGTCATTACCTGTATTAATTCCTGGCACACCAATATTTGTCCAAACAACATAAATATTACCGCTTGAAGCTCCAGTGCTGCAATCAACTGCAGCAGCAGGAAAAGAATTACATCTCATGTTTTGTGGCACTTCCGAATTTCTGATTCCTCGGATATTATCAATTATTCTTATTGAAGGTTCCCAAGTTTCCCCTCCATTAATTGATTTTGCATAACCAATAGCTTTTTCATCTTGCGGCCAACCATCATATATCGCCCATACGGCATATACTTCTCCGTTAGGACCAGTACTCAGGTTCACTCCCTGATTATGACTACCAGCGTTTACTTCATTACTAATGTTAATTTTAGATTCCCAGCTTTCACCATTATCAATTGATCGTTGAACTACAATATCATTACTATTTGATCCGGAAAACTCAACCCATGAGTCATATAGATAGTTTTCATATGGACTGCCCACTTTGGTGTCAATCCAGAGGTGATTTTTGTCAGAACTTGAGTTTGTTACAGTTCTTTTTGTCCATGTACTTCCTTGATCATCTGAATAGGAAACTCCTTGTCCTCCTCCAGAAGAAATATAACCTACGTACCACCGCCCGTCAGTACCAATACTTGTGGCCGGGTCACCGCTATTACTTCCTCCCGCTCCAAATACTTCGCCGCCCCATGTTTCTCCCTGATCAAATGAGAAAAAATCATTAGCTCCGTATAAAGAACCAACAGGATTTTGGGTTGAGTTATTTGAGTTTAAGACGGTTTCGCTATTGTTTGGATCAATAAAAATTGAGTTTTCACTTTGTGTTGAATTCACTTCAGTTACAGGTACATCAGGAGAATCGTCTCTGTTTACTACTGAAGCATTGATTTTACTTCCTGTAAAAATAGCAGCAGGAACCTCTACTTCCGGATTAAGAACAGCAAGGCCTTTTTTTGCCATCTCTTTCCAGTATCCATTATTGTCAACACGGGTATCTACTAGTGCACGTCGTTCCCGTTCTGACCTAGCATCATCGCTTATTGCCCATTTTACACTAATAGTTATAAATGCAATAATCGTTACAATAAATAACAGTAATATTTTTTTCATAGAAATCAGATATTAAGATGAGTAAAAGAATAAAAGAGGCAAAAATAATATAAAAAAGTTAGTGGTGAGTTAAACCAAAACAGGCGGCGGTAAGCTTATTCTTCAAGAATAAGATTTCTATAATCATCAAATCGGGTAAAGATTTCAATAACAAAATCATAAGTTTCCTCGCCTCTTGAATAACCATAATAAACAACAGGATCGTGATAATAGAATTTGTCTGACAGATTGAGTACAAAATGATCTACATTGTTAGTCCAGAGATTAGGGTCCTTACCGTATTTTTCGGCCAGTCTTCTGCCGTCAAAAATATGGCCAATTCCTGAATTATAAGATGCCAATACAAACTTTATTCTTTCCACGGAATCAGTTATTTCTTCAGGTAATTGTTTCTCAAGATATGAAAGGTATTTAGCCCCTGCAATTATTTGCTCCTCGGGAGTTGCAGTTGTATCAAGCCCATAACGTTCCAGCGTTTCGGGCATCATTTGCATTAAACCATATGCACCTACCCAGGATCGTACATTTGGCTTAAACTCTGATTCCTGGTAAATTAATGAGGCCAGTAATCGCCAGTCCCACCCGACTATAGTACCGGCTGTTTTAATATAATTATCATAGGGAGATAATTGATTTCCGCTAAAGGAATTGTATTGACTTTTTACTATTCTTTTTGACCTGATATTTTTAAAATACTTATTGTAAATTAATCGTGATTTTAATGACTTTAAATAAATATTTAACCAGGCATTAATGGTGTCTGTAAGCCCCGATTGACCTTTTTTTGCAGCCCACGAAATTTTTTGCGGAAAGCTTATTGGAGTTTTAACATCAATATTGGGATAATATTTTGAATTGACAAGAGCAATATGTTCATCGGCCACCGTAAAATCGATCTCCATGTCAGCAACTGCAGCAATTAATTCTTCTACGTCTTTATCTTCCTGAATTACTATGATTGTATCACCAATTTCATCAGCAAGTGTAGCAAGTCTTTTAGCAAAAATGGTTCCTTTTTGTACATGAATAATTTTATCAGCAAGCTCTATTTGGTTTCTTAATAGATGCGACTCAATTTCGTCGGCAGTTGCCATATTTAAATAATTATCAGGCTTTCGCTGAACCAACACCTGATGAGATGTCATAATAGGATTCGTAAATTCAAAATCTTTAGTTCGATCTGTAGTAACCGTTAAGCCCATTGCCATTAAATCAGCTTCTCCATTATTTAACATTTCAATGCTCTTTTGAAGATCCTTCTCAACTATTATTTCTAAATTAACACCTAGGTAGTCGATAAAATCTTTCAGCATTTCATATTGATACCCGATTGTCTCACCCCTATAAACTAAGTACGTAACAGAGCCATAATCAGTAACAGCCTTTAATGTTTTTCTTTGTAATACACTGTCAAGAACCTGATTTTTAACATTATTGGAATGTTTTTTTTCAATGGATCTGTGTTGAGGTCCACATGCAAGAAAAAAAGTAAGAAAAAGCAATAAAACTAATGTTCCTTGTTTCATTAGGTGTGTAATAAGCATGACCAATTTACGAAAAAATTAATGTACATATGTTAAAAAGCAATTATTAGGCAACCATTATCCATATCGAATGTTATAATATTATTACATTTGGGCCCCTATTAAACAGGATTTAAACAAATTATCACAAACTTTTATATCAATGAAAAACCTTACTATTTTATTTTTCGTGCTCATATCGTTATCAATAATGGCGCAGGAAAAATCACAGAATTACCCAATAACAAACGATTTGATTGCATATATAGATCAACGATCTGATGACCTGATAAGAATTAACATCAGGTTGAAAGATCAGTATAATACTCAATCATTAAAGAGTGAATTATCACTACTTGATCGGGCTCAAAGAAGAGAACTTGTAAAAAGTGAACTTAAAGTGTTTAGCCTAAATTCGCAAGCCGATCTGTTAAACTATCTTGAAAGTAAGTCATATTATAATGAAGCGAAGGTCATTCATAGGTTTTGGATTACAAATGTAATTACCTGTATGGCAAGTGAAGAAGTAATTTATGAGCTAGCATTGCGATCAGATATTGACCGCATTGATATTGACGAGGAGAGAAACCTGTTAATGAATGAACCTGCCAGTCCCGGCCCCGCTATGGGAATTGATGAAATAACATATAATGTACTTAAGGTTAATGCTCCCGACGTATGGGCACTTGGGTTTACCGGAGAAGGCATTGTTGTTTCGGTAATTGACTCAGGTGTTAATTATGATCACCAAGATCTTGCTGATCATATGTGGGAAGATGACGATTACCCAAACCACGGTTGGGATTTTTATAATAACGATGACAACCCTATGGATGGACACGGACACGGAACACATTGTGCTGGAACAGTTGCCGGTGATGGAACAGCGGGATCTCAAACAGGAATGGCTCCGGATGCAAGTATTATGGCATTAAAAGTTTTAGCAGATGGTGGTGATGGATCGGAGTCTGGTGTTTGGGCTGCTATAGAATTTACAGTAGACCATGGTGGTGATGTTATTTCAATGTCGTTAGGATGGATGCATAGTTGGAATCCTGACAGAGCTACATGGAGAAGTACTTTAGATAATGCTCTTGCAGCCGGTGTTATTGCATCAATTGCAGCCGGTAATGAAGGTGGTAGTGCGTCAAATCCTGACGATGTTCGTACACCGGGAGATTGCCCGCCACCGTGGTTAAATCCTGATCAGACTTTAACAGGAGGGATATCAGCCGTTGTGTGTATCGGAGCAACAAATTCGAGTGATGGTATTGCAGGCTTTTCAAGTCGCGGACCTTCATCCTGGGAAGACGTTTCTCCCTATAACGATTATCCGTTTAATCCTGAAATGGGCTTGATAAGACCGGATGTATCAGCACCCGGCGTAGATGTTAAATCATGTGATGCATTTAATACAAGCGGATATACTGTTAAAAGTGGTACATCAATGGCAACCCCTGGTGTTGCAGGAGTAATGGCATTAATTTTATCAAAAAACCCAAATCTTACACCTGAAGAACTTACAAATGTTCTTGAAACGACATCATTGGATTTAGGAGCTCCGGGAAAAGATAATGTTTTTGGAGCTGGCAGAGTAGATGCTTTGGAAGCTGTTAATACAGCAAACGCTCCTGGTCCGGTTTATTACAGTCATGTGGTAAACGATGAGAATGGAAATGGCGAAATTGAATCTGGGGAAAGTGTTGCATTATCAGTAGAATTATATAATGGAAGTGATGACAACTATACCGATGTTAATGTTACTTTGATAAGTGATTCTCCGTATATTAATATTACAGACAATACTGAAGCTTATGGTGATTTTGCATCGGAAGAGTATAAAACGGTTACAGATGGTTTCTCTTTTGATGTTACGGAGGGAACTCCCGGAACAGAAAATATCAAATTTATTGTTGAATCAACAGACGGAAACGAGACCTGGTCAAGCAGTTTTAATATCGTTACCTACGGACCAAACCCACTTTTTGGTAGCTTAATAGTTAATGATGAAGCAGAAGGAAATAATAACGGGCGACTTGATCCGGGCGAAACAGCTGATTTAATAATATTGGTAAACAATACAGGACAGGTGGAGATTTCAGATGTTGATGTTACCCTTGAAGTTTCAAATGAACTGCTTACTATTGTTAATTCGGATTATTTTATTGAAAACATAAGCTCCGAAGGTGTTGAGCAAGCTATATTTACCGTAATCGTTTCTGATGATGCTACTATAGGCAGCTCTGTTGGGTGTTTGTTTGAATTGACAAACGGAACTTTTTCAGATGCTAAAAACCTTTCTCTTAGTATTGGTTTGATAGTTGAAGATTGGGAAAGTGATTCTTTCGATAACTTTAACTGGGAATTTGAAGGTGTTGCAAACTGGACTATAAGCGATGAAACTCCCTATGAAGGAATCTATTGCAGTCAATCAGGTCAAATATCTGATAATCAATCCACATCTTTGGTGCTAACCTATGAGGTTGGGGCTGATGACAGCATTTCGTTTTATAAAGAAGTTTCTTCGGAAGCAAATTATGACTATTTCAGTTTTTATATTGATGGGGTTGAAATGGGCAAATGGGCAGGAGAGGTAGCATGGTCAAGATCAGTTTTTCCTGTAAATACAGGTGTACATACATTTAAATGGGAGTATGATAAAGACGCAAATACAGTTGGCGGCAGTGACCGCGCAAGATTGGATTATATTATTTTACCCCCTCTTATGTTACCTGAAGCTAACGCCGGTGAAGACGAAGAGATATGTTATACTGAAACATTTGCACCGCAGGCTTCAGCCGAAAATTATTTAAGCCTCGGATGGGCTACATCCGGAGACGGAACATTTGATACAGTTAATATTATTAACCCTGTATATACTCCCGGAGCTTCTGATATTGAAGTGGGCACATCAACACTTACACTAACAGCGTATGGAAATAATGGAGACGCTTCAAATAGTATGCTTCTTGAGATTACTTCAGCACCGGAACCTCCGGCTACCCCGGATGGTGAAACCTCATTTTGTATTGATCCGGGAGAATCAGCATATACAACTGATTTTATGGAGGGATACTCTTATGAATGGGTTTTTGAACCATCAACTGCCGGAAATTTTGAAAGCGACACAAGCTCTGCAATTGTAAGTTGGAATGCCGAATTTACGGGTGAAGCAAATATCAAAGTAAAGGCGATGAACCAATGCGGTGAAAGCGAATTCTCAGAGATACTATCCATTGAAGTTCATAATAATCCAGAAGTAAACCTAGGAGACGATTCTGATATTTGTATTGGAACATTTGCAACACTTGACGCAGGCAATGAAGGAGCTGAATATCTGTGGTCAACCGGTGAGACTACACAAACCGTTGATGTGGATACAACCGGTATGGATGATAATAATAACAGGACAGTATCAGTGTTAGTTACTGATCAGAATAGCTGTTCATCCAGCGATGAAACAGTTGTACATTTCCGAGACTGTTCTGGTATTAATGAAAACAGCTATCTGAATGGATTTGAAGTATTTCCAAATCCAAACAACGGTATTTTTACAATTAAGTTAAATTCACTGAAAGATCAGGAAGTAATTATTGAACTAATAAGTTCAATGGGTAAAATTGTTTATACTGAAAAGCTCAAAATTAACAAAGGACAGTTTTCGAAGAAACTCAATGTACAACACTTATCCAATCAAGTTTATTATTTGAGAATAAATAGTAAAGATGGAATTATCTCTAAAAAATTGATAATTGAATAATACTAAGTTTTTTACATAAACAAATCGATTTTATGTCAATTTATTTCAAGACGAGATAAAATATTTTGGGAAAAAGCTCATCAATTGGTGAGCTTTTTTTATTGAAACGCAATTAGGCAGTTTTCCTGTACCTCATTATAGAGAATGTAAACATACCTATTCCATAGGCAACTAATATCCAAAACTCTTTTTGGAAATCGAAGAAACCAGATCCTTTTAACATGATCATTCTGTTGATTTTTATAAAATAGGCTATAGGATTAAATTTATCAACAACTTGAGCCCAGTGAGGCATGCTTTCAATGGGCGTGAACAATCCGCTCATAAGTATAAAAATCACAACAAAAAACCACGTAATAAACATTGATTGCTGCATAGTATTAGTTAGTGTTGAGATAAAAAGGCCAAACGACAGCACAAGAAGTAAATAAACGGAAGCTACAAAGAAAATAAGGAATACGCTCCCAATGATAGGTATATTAAACACAAACCAGGCCAGCAACAATCCAATCCCAAGGTCAATCAGGGCGATGATCCAGAAAGGAATTAATTTTCCAGCTATAAACTGGTATTTTTTTATCGGCGTAACGTTTATTTGTTCTATTGTACCCAATTCTTTTTCTTTTACCAGGTTCATTCCTGATAAAAACATACCGATAAGCGTTACAAGCAAAACAAGAATTCCGGGTACCATATAAGTGATATAATTAAGCTCAGGATTATACCAGAATAATGGTTTTACTACTATGGGTAATCCTATTTTTTTGGTTGGATATTGTTCAATAATAATTTGTTTGTTAAAATCGGAGATGATAGCATTAGCATACGCATTCATTAAACCTGCCGCATTTCCGTTAATTGCATTAGTAATAACCTGTACCTTCCCAGCCTTTTCAATATTTAAGTTCTTTCCAAATTCCTGCTCAATAATAAGTATTTGGTCTGCTTTATCACTGATGACCATTTGTTCCGCCTCATTATAGTTGGCTGCATTTCCTTTATATTCGAAAAATGATGATCCGTCAAATTTGTTTATTAGCTTTTTTGACAATGATGATTTATCATGATCAACAGTAACAAATCTGACGTTCTTTATTTCAAAAGTAGCAGTGTACGACAATACTAATAGCTGCAAAGCAGGCATAATAAATATGATAGGTAACATGGTTTTGTCCCTGAATATCTGGATAAATTCCTTTTGCAATATGTATAAAATGGTTTTCAATTTATTACTCTAAACGTATCTTAAATTTCTTAACACTCATCCCGATAAAAAACAGAGTCATAAACAGGATGATTAACGTTTCCTTCCAGAAATATGCAATACCCACACCTTTCAACATTATATTTTTAATAATGATAATAAACCATTTAGGAGGCATAATGTGACTTAAATATTGTAAAATGACAGGCATATTCTCTACTGGGAAAATAAATCCTGATAATAAAATTATTGGTAACATAAGCGCAAACATGGAAAGTAACATTGCCTGCTGCTGCGTTTTGCTTATAGTTGATATTAATATTCCTAATGCTAAGGCCATAATGATAAACAAGACGCTTTCAGCAAGCAACAAAATGACGCTACCCTTTACAGGCATGTCGAAAACAAAACGGGCAAGTAAAAGAATCACAATCAAATTGATAAAAGAAAGCAAAACATATGGTGTTACTTTTCCGATAATTATCTGAATTGGTTTTAATGGCGAAACGAGCAGAGCCTCCATTGTCCCTAATTCTTTTTCCCGTGTAATAGATATGGATGTCATCATTGCCGAAACCAACATAAGCAATACGGTAATAACCCCAGGAACAAACATATATACACTTTTTAATTCAGGGTTAAACAACATTTGTGTTTCCGCCTGGATTGATATCGGGATTAGATTTAGTTTTATCATCCGTTGCAGGCTGTATGTGTTAATGATACCTGTTGTATATGCATTCAGCATATTTGCAGTATTGGGCTCTGAGGCATCAAGGATTAACTGAATATCAGCACTACCTTCACGTTCCAGTTTTTTGGCAAAATCAGGCTCAAATATGACTACCTGTTTTATTTCTCCTTTTTTAAAAGCCTCTTCAATTTGGGCGTTAGTTGAAAGATTATCGACAAGTAAAAAGTAATTGGAAGAAATGATTTTTTGAGTTATTTCACGTGTTACTTCATCTTTTGAGTGATCCAGGATTGCAATTTTAACATCATTTATGTCATTCGTAATTGCAAACCCAAATAAGAGAACCTGTACTACGGGCATACCAAAAAGTATTATCATCGACCGATAGTCGCGAAAAATGTGATAAAACTCCTTTTTTATAAATGCCCACATAGTTTATCTGGCAATATTTATAAATACTTCATTCATTGAATTCACGCTGTATTGTTCTTTAAGTTCATGCGGGGTGCCAATAGCTTCAATTTTTCCTTCATCCATAATGGAAACACGTTCGCAATATTCTGCTTCATCCATATAATGCGTTGTAACAAAAACGGTTGTTCCATTATCGGCGCTTTCATATATCAATTCCCAGAATTGCCTTCTTGTTATTGGATCAACACCTCCTGTTGGCTCATCTAAAAATACAATTTCCGGATCGTGCATATTAGCTACTGAAAAAGCCAGTTTTTGTTTCCAGCCTAAAGGAATTTGCTTTAATAGCATATGCTCAAATTCCTGCATTTTTAACTTTTCCAGATAATAATTGGTTTTTTCTTTTATTGATTTACGGCTTAATCCGTATATCCCACCATAAAACCTGAAATTTTCTTTAACGGTCATATCATTGTATAATGAGAAATGCTGGCTCATGTATCCAATGTTTCTTTTTACTTTATTAGGATACTTTGCAACATCATATCCTGCTACTATTGCTTTACCTGAACTTGGTTTTGACAGGCCTGAAAGTATTTTTATTGCAGTGGTTTTTCCAGCTCCGTTTGCTCCCAAAAAACCAAATATTTCCCCTTTGTCAACTGAAAAATTCAAATGATCATTAGCGATGAAACTTCCAAATTTTTTCACCAGGTTTGTCACTTCAATGATGTGTTCTTTTTCCTTCATCGAATCTGATCTTTATCCATCAAAGCAAGAAAACAATCTTCAATAACAGGATCAATCTCTTTAATTAAAACATCCTGATGGCCACTTTCGTTTAATGCATGCTGTAGTTCTGACTTAAAATTGCCGGAACTCATGGTGTCAGTAACATGCACATTTTCTCCAAAACGATACACCATTGAGAAAGCTTTTATTTTTTCTAAATCCCTGACAAGGGTGTGCATATTATTAGTTTGTACAGTATATAATTTACCATTAAACTGATTGATTATTTGCTCAGGTTTGCTAACAGCTAAAAGGTTTCCGTTTTGCATCAAAGCCACCCTGTCACAAAGGGAAGCCTCGTCCATATATGGCGTTGAGACAAGAATTGTAATGTCTTTTTGCTGCATTTTCTTGAGCAGTTCCCAAAATTCTTGTCGAGATACGGCATCAACACCGGTTGTAGGTTCATCAAGCAGAAGTATGCTCGGCTTATGTATTAAAGCACATGATAATGCTAACTTTTGTTTCATTCCACCTGAAAGTGCGCCGGCTTTTCGGTTTTTAAAAGGTTCTATATGACTATATATATCTTTAATAAGGTCGTAGTTCTCTTTTACGGAAGTATTGAAAATGCTGGCATAAAAATTAAGATTCTCCTGAACGGTGAGATCACCGTAAAGTGAAAACCTACCAGGCATATAGCCCGTAATTTTTCTTATTTTCTTATAATCTTTTACTATATCTAAGTCGCCAATCATTACTGATCCTGACGTAGGTAACAACAGGCTCGTTAAAATCCTGAATAGGGTTGTTTTACCCGAGCCATCGGGCCCGATGAATCCATATAATTCACCGGCGCTAATTTGGAGCGAAATATCATTTAAAGCAGTAATCTCTCCAAACGTTTTTGTAACATTTTGTATGTTAACCGAAACTGACATGCATAGCTATCCTAAGGGCAACTTATAAATATTTTAATTTAAGTTGCTTTAAATATTATTGAAAAAATGTGATTCCTGAATTTCGGGTTATAACCCTAAGTTTTATTTAACTCTTGTCCAGTAAGTTGTTCTTCCTAATAAACTAAACCCTATATAGCCCCTTACTTTAAGATTATCCTTATCATCTTCGTCAGGAAACTCCATATAGCATTTATAATCTTTACCGTTTTTCGGATCGTAAACGCGTCCATCTTCCCATTCATCCTCATCAAACACGAAGTCTCTTAACAATAACAAGCCCATTACAGGTCGTGTTCTGAGACTTTCATCCTCATTTTCATCATCAAGTTTTGGCTCACCGTTTTCTTCATTGGGTTCATCCAGCCAAATAATCTTTCCAAAATAAACGTCCCCTTCTTTGTAAATATCAACATGTGCATCTTTGTCTTCATTAAGCCATACACCAAGAATATCATCACCTTTTACATCTTGTGCCTGAACATTTACAAACGGATAGGCCAAAAACCCGATTAACGCAAAAATAATAGTTAAATTTCTCATACATTTTCATTTTAAATTATGGTATAAAAACATTAATTTTCTATAAAGTTAAATTCTCCCGGCATTCCTATTTTAATCTCCCCATTATTAGCAACCCTCACTTTTACAGCATAAACCAAATTTACACGTTCTTCTTTTGTTTGTATCGTTTTTGGTGTAAACTCTGCTGTTGATGATATCCACTCGACCACACCGGTTATTATCTTGTTTTCTTTTTTATTGCCATCGTATATTACCTCAACTTTCTGCCCAATAGTTATATGTGCCAACTGGTCGCCGCTAATATACGCTTTAAGTTTCATATTTTCTAAATCTGCAAGTTTATAAAGTTGCTTTCCAATAATGGCCAATTCTCCCTGTTGACCATATTTTACCAATACTGTTCCTCTCTGTGGGTTACGGATAATACATTTATTAATTCTTTCATCAATCTGTTCGACTTGTACATCAATGCCTTTCATTTGATTGATAATAGCATCTTTTTTTGACCGGATTGCACTTATTTGCTTTTTATTGACATTAACCATACCATTAATATCATCCAGTTGCTTTTGTGTTGCAGCTCCCTGATTATACATGTTTTGTATCCTTTTTTGATTAATCAGATTATTTTTTAATTGTTGCTCCTGAACTTCAATTTCAGAATTAATACTATTTAATTGCGCTCTTACTGTTTGCTTCTGTTGAATAAGCAGTTTTTTATTCAGAACCAGGTCCGTTGTATCAATTAATCCAACGGTGATTTCCGGTTCAAGCGCATCGCCTTCTTCAAGATTGAACTGTATCAACTCTCCTGTTGCCTGAGAAGAAACAATAATTTCTGTTGCCTCAAAATTTCCATAAGCGTCCGATTTTTGTTCGTTCCTGTTACAAGAACTTATAAGTAAAATAATTAGTAAAAAAGGAATTATTCGTTGCATGATTATACTATTTTCAATTTAAAGATTTCCTATTGCCGTAATATATTGATACTTCGCAAAAATAAGCTGTAGTTTATGTGCTTCAAGATTTAAATTAGCCTGAACTAATTTATTTATTTCAATTAAATAGTTAGTTGATGTAATGCTTCCGTTTTTAAGTTGATTATCAACTGTATTTACAACGTTTTTCTGTAAGCTAACTATTGTTTCATCGGTTCCGATGATCTTTTCATATTTTTTAATATCTGCAATTCGTTGATGCAAATCCGTTTTAAGGTTTTGATCAAATGTTTCTTTTTGAGCATTGATAATACTGTTTTGTATATCAAAAACCTGCTTTTCGCGCTTTACCTTTCCCCAGTCCCAGATATTCCAGTGAAGCCGGGCTCCTATCATAAAATAACTATCAAAATTATCATTCAACATATCGTATCCCGGCCTCCCATAACCTGCCTGTCCAAATGCCTTTAATATGGGCAACCTTTTCGATTGAGTGAGGGATTTCATTGCCCCTACTTGTGTTTGTTGCTTGTTAAGTAATATATATTCGGGACGGTTGTTGACAAAACTGTAGTTTTCAATGGTAATTTCAGGAATAATCAAGTCATCAACTGACTGAATGCCTAATTTTGTCAGCTCGTTGAGAGAAGCTACTAAAGCAGACACATCTTCTTCCTTTTCGGTTAGCTGTTGCTCCGCACGATACAATTCAACCTTCAGGACATCTACATCAGAACTTAAAAGCATCCCATTTTCAAAAGCTATTTGGGCGTCTTTAATTCTAACAGATAAGTTTTTATGAAGTATTTTAAAAATCTCAATATTCTTTCTGAGGAATATTGCATTGAAAAACAAATGATTAATTCGTTCTTTTAGCCGATATAATTCAACCATTACTTTTTGATCCGATATTTCATGGATCGCCCCCTCTACTTTTTTCTGTCCGGCTGTTATACCGCCGTCATAAATCATTTGTTCAATATCTAAATTGATTTTATACCAATCTTTTGAAATTTCCGGGACGTCAAATGCAGGAAGTGGAGTTTCAGGGACTTTTGTAACATCCGACTGGTAATGTGCTTGTCCGTTTAAATTCAGCGAAGGATAATAATTTCTTTTTATATTTTTTATATTAAGTTCATAAGACTCATTATTCAGAATGATCTGTCTGGTATTCGGGTAATTTTTTACAGCACTATCCTGGCAGGCTTCCAGTGTTATTGTTTGTGCGTTAATTTGAGAAGCAACTAAAAAGATTAGAACAATAATGTTTTTTTTCATCTCTGTTAGTTATTTAAAAGAATTGCCTGTTTTACAAAAGCAACTACCTGATCGGGGCGTTCATTAATATATTCTTTAAATTTTTCCTTGTCACCGTCAAGAGCAAAACCCATAATAATAGGTTTAGCAACGAAAGGGAAAATACACATAGCTAAAATATTCGTAATGAGATGAACCGGATGAACTGGCCTGATAATTTTATCTTCAATCGCCTGTTCGATCATGTCAAATATTTTTTGTTTGATAAAAAATTTGTTTTGCATTTGCTCAACAATCCGCTCAGGTTTTCTGTTCAGCTCATGAAGTACAAATTGCGGAATAAATGGCTTGCTTTTTAAAAGCTTAATATATTGTCTAATAAAACTCTCAAGAAATTGTTCAAAGCTTAATTCACTGGAAGCAGCTTGCTCAAGAACAATCAAAACATCTTTAAAAACAATTGAAAATACCTTTTCAAAAAGTTTGTTTTTCGTTCTGAAATAGTAATGTAAGAGGGCCTTGTTAATTCCGGCTTCATCTGCAATCTCCTGCATACGTGCTCCATCCATACCTTTTGTAATAAATACTTTTTTGGCAGCACTTACAATTTTATCTTCAGTACTCTTTTCCTTAGCCATTTAATTTAACTGTTTGATTTAACTAATTAGTTAAATCGAATGGTCAAAAGTAATACAAAAAATGATGTTTGTAAAGGAAGATTCTTCTTTTTAAATTAAAGTACAGCAAACCTGGTAATTAATGTCTTTAAAAAGACGTGAGCTCGTACTAGAAATTATACTTAATCTTTGTATAAATCATGGAATTATCGTCATATCGGCCAAACATGCCCCTTTTGTCACCGACAAAAATATTTGAACCGAATATTATGTTGAAGCTGTCGCTGAAATCGTAGGTAACTTTGGGTCTTATTAAAGCATCGCCATAATTAAGTCCGATATATGAAAACAGTTCAAAATGAAGTGTTTCCCGAATGGCATCATAGCGAGCAAGAAATGTCATAGTATTGCCAAACTCTTCTTCATCAATTAAATCATTGTAATCCATAATGTATTTCTGAATAAACTGGGCACTCAGTTTCAGATGACCGACACCATAATCAAGCCCGACAACATAGTGCAAATAATCTTTTTGTGTGAGAGCGCCGGGTGCCATCGGGTCAGTAGTTTGGAAATATTTGCCATTGTAATAAGCAGCTTCGCCACGAATCACAAAACTCTTAATTGTCGAGGTAAATGATCCTCCCACAACTATAAGACGATTGTGCTCCGGTGTTATCAATAAATCTTTAAGGTATGGCAAATTTGTAGTTGTATCAATTCCAAATTGTTTTTCAACATACATACTTGGTGTGGCATCCCATGTATAGGCTCCCATGATATCAAAATCAATAGGCGAAGTGGTTAGTGAATATTTTAGGTATAATTCACTGTTTTCAAGGCTGGGAGTTATCTTTTCCTTTGAATGGTCAAAAGTTGGCGGGGCAGGAAAATCAGGTGGAATATACCATATTGAACCCGGTCCGGGAAACACATTTGATGCTAATATCGGTTTCCAGATGGCTTCGATGGTACTATTTCCAAAATAAAAATCAACTTTTGCTGCATAAACGCCAATCCTGATTTCATCAAAGTCAGGCATCAAAAAATCAGTAAGGTTAAGAGGTGAAACAATATCAGTTATAAACACGCCATCGGCTTTTCCCCATACAATTTGTTGCTTTCCTATCCGGATGTCAACACTATTAAAATACAGATCTAAATAAATCTCTCTTAACCGAAAATTAAGGCTGTCGATCCCATATAAATAGAGCATGGGATTTGCTTTAAATGCAACGCGGTCACCCATTTTTTCGAAATTAAGATTCAGCGTATTTTCAAGCATATTAAATTCTCCAGTCTCGTATAAAACAGCGGTGTAATTTCTTACAAAACCATTGATGTCAACTATTTGAGAAAATACAACCTGGCCGATTGAAAGCAAAATTGCCAATAAGAAAATTTTTGTTTTCATGTTTTTATAATTTGTTTACTTGAAATAAGAATCATATTTTTCAAGATGCTCTTTCAAAGCTAATGTGGTAGATTGGCATTGGCTTAAGTTGCCTTCTTTTAATTCTTTAAACCAGGCCGCCATAGGGTGAAGGTAGTTGTGTAACTGATTATGCGCTTCGCCTGTCATATCGCAGTGTTGAAAAATGTGTTGGAATTCTTTTTGAAGGTTCTCGCCAAGTACGCGGTAAGCATCAATATTACTATCTTTATTTACAGTTTTAATTAACGTTTTCATGTTCAGAATACCCTTTGTAGTGGCAAAATTGGCATGCCACTTGTTGCCATTATCAAGGGTTACCTCATTATTTTGTGCTTCGTGCACAACTATTTTTTCTTTGTCAGTACTTTGGTTTGATTCCTGATTTACACAAGAAGTCATTAAAATGAAAGCTGCAATAATTGTGAAGTATTTCATAATTTTAGGTGTTTTTATTTTTCTTTTAAAATCTTATTATTTCTGTAATCAAATAAAACAAGATTATGTTTCGTGTTCAATAACGACTCTTCCTGGTTTTGCAGACTCTGAAAGGTCAGGACGATCTCTACATTCCCCTGGCCATCATTCTTTCGGAAAATTTAGAGGAAGGAATATTTGTGTTAATTTCCACATTATCCAGTATCATGGTGGTCCGGTGGTTCTTTTGTACATTCTCCATTTCGGAACTTGTGATGACCAAAAAGCCTGAGATTTCTTCAAACTGTTTAATCTTTAAGATTTTCAGTAAGTCTTCGTCTTCATCATAAAATTCCTTTTTCAAACCTATGAAGTTATCTTTACGAATCCATGTTTTTGTTTTGGAGTACATATAGTCCTCATCCTTTGGGGTGCTCTCAACAAGATAATAATCAACTCCATCAATGGTTTCTTCTCCTATAAGTTTGTGGGTGTCGTCGTCTAATTTGCGGTCGCCAAGGTCGTCGTAAGTAAAATCGGAGCCCATGAAATAATCGCTTTTACTGTCGCTGGAAATCCTTTTTGTTTTCTTCAAAGCAGGAAGATAAATCCACTGATCGTCGCTCTTGCTTTCATCATCGTAGGTCCAACTCATAAACGAGGTATTTTTTACATCGGCAGGCGATTGGAAAAACATGATACTTTTTTCGACATCTCCCAGGTCTTTGGTGAACTGTTTAATTTTCCTGATTCTTTCTTTTCCACTTTTATTGATAAGGGTCATGGTGAGATTGGAAGTCTGGTCGTCACCTGTTGGGAGGTTGTATACTTTTTCAACGATTTCTCTACCCATTAATTCCTGTGCCTGAAGTTGGCTGATAAATCCAGTTGCAATTATAACTGCAACGAGTACTGATGTAATTTTTAGTGTTTTCATTTTTTTAATTATTTAATGGTGTAATTATTTACTTTTTTTAAAATATAAATTTGAAATATTGAGCAATACCAACATAATAGTCAGCGTACCCACAAAACTGGTGAACATGTTTAGCGATACCAATGCACCAAGCTCACGATTGGGAGGGAATACCGAAAACAGCAGTACCAAAAATCCCGCAATAACCACAATGGCATTGTACAAAATTGCCCGGCCCGAATGTGCCATGGTTTTTTGTGCCGTGAGTTCTTTATCACTTGTTTTTAGTGCATTCACACGATATTGTTCAATAAAGTGGACGGCATAATCAATTCCAATTCCAATGGCAATACTTGATAATAAAGCGGTAGTTGTACTGAGCGGGATATCCAGAAAACCCATTACCCCAAAACTGATCGATGCTGTGATAAGAATTGGCACAGCCCCGATAAGTCCGGCTTTGATACTTTTGAACATAAACGACAAGAGTACAACGATGATAATTATGGAGAGTATCAAACTCATGATTTGCCCCTCCAATATTAAATCCGTAAAAATTAAACCTTTGTAACCACTACCGGCGTATTTCATCGTAATTCCCATTTTTGAGAAATCATCTTCATAAGAATCGATGATGGCGAGGGCTGAATTGATGGCTTTTGAATTATCGCTTTTTAGCTGAAAGGTAACATTCAGTTTTTCGTAATCGTAATCAACAACCTTGTCTAAGTTTTCAGGGTTGCCCGACATTTCGTAAAGCAAAAGATACTGGGCAATCATGTCCCGGCTGTCGGGGATGGTGTTGAAAGCCTCATCATCTGCATTCATTACCTTGTTCATTCGGTTGATGTAATCGGCAAGAGAAAAAGATGTCCCAACAACTTCGAGGTCGTTCTCCAATTGGTTTTGCATTTTATCGACCAGCCTCAGGGCATCCGGGTTTTTGAAAACGTCTTTTTTGCCTCCCGCATCCAATATGAGGTTTAAAGAAGTTGTTCCCCCAAAATGAGAGTTGATGAATCTATCGGTAAGCACAATTTCGCTATCGCTTTCAAACTTATCCAGGAAACTGGAATTGATCCATATTTTCTGCATGCCGAAAATGGACAGAATGATGATTGCTGCTGTGGCAAAAATGGAAACACTTTTGTGCCTGACAACTTTCAAGGCAAAGTTTTGGTAGAATGTGGAATCGTTGTTTGATTTCTTCTTCTTTTTCTTCTTTAGTTTTGGGAGACCAAAAATCATAATCCCGGCAGGTATAATGAGCAATGATAATATCATCGCGACCAGCACACCAAAGGCAGTAAAAATTCCAAAATATTTAATGGGATAAACCTGTGAAGTAAGCAGGGAGATAAATCCAACCGCTGTTGTTATGGAAGTCATTACCACCGGGCTCCACATATTCTTTATCATGTCAGTAACGGCTTCTTTTTTCCCGGCATCTGGATTTTTACGTTGAAACAGATGCAAATGACTGTACAAATGTATACCGTCCGCAACCCCGATTGCGATGAGCATTACAGGAATCATTGTAGAAACAGCATAAATGGGAATGTTAACTATAGCCATTAAACCAAAACTCCAGAGGGTACTAAAAAACACAACTGACATCGTTAATAATGTGCTCCGAACACTCCTGAGCATAAAGTATAAAACAATGGTGATTACCAATAAAACAATGGGAACCATGCGTTTCATATCAGCGGGGCCAAGCAATGCCATGGTCCCTTCCACAATGGGGCGGCCTGCAACATGAATCGTAATGTCATCAGTTTGGGAGGCCGCTACCAATTCAAGAATTTCATTGTAAAATTCCTGTGTAAATACGTCATCCCTGATTTCAGCAATGATTACTGTTACTGTTTCATCTGTCGAAACAAGGCGTCCATAAACCATTTCGTTGTTTCGGACATTTTGCTGAAGTTCCTTTAGTTTTTTTTCTGTTTTTGGTACCCTTTTAAAGAACGCTTTTACATCCATTCCTTCTTCATCGCCAACAATATTGTCGGCAGTATAAAGGGATGTAACATCTGCTTTTACAATCTCATCCATTTTTTGCAGAGCCTTTGTCAACTGCTTTAAAGTATCGATGGTGGCCGTATTGTAAATGCCGTTTTTATTTTCTATGGCGACGATAATCCCATCGTTTATGCCAAACCACTCTTCTGCCTGATCGCTGTAAACAAATGCCGGATGATCTTGCGGCATATACTTGTCCAGATTGGTTTCCATTTTCGAGTTTTGGCTCATGAAATAAAAGAATACAGCACTTATAATAATCGTCAGTGCGATTGAAAGCCAGGGTAGCTTTAATGATTTCCTTAATATTTTTTCCATTTTATTGTTAGTTAGTATTTACTAATTATTTTTTTCTAAAAAAAGGCTTTACTAAGCCTTTGGTTTTCTACAAATGTGTTGAGTTATAAAACTTTTGTAGCTGTAGTTGGACGTGGTGCTTTCACAACCAATATCCGCACGATTGAATCCGTATTGTTATAAATACAATGAACAATATCCTTTGGGCTTTCAACCAGGCTGTTAGTGGCAACCCGTGATTTTTCTTCTCCGATAAGTACGTCAGGTGTTCCTTCGATTACAAAGAAAAAAACATCAACAGGTGTGATATGTGGTTTTAGACTTTGACCGGGATTGAGTTGCATATGTACCGCCTGGGCCGATTCATTATTGTAGAGCATCCGGGCATCAACCTGATGTACATTCTTTTTTATTGGTGTTTCTAATACAGTTGTAATTTTCATGATTATTGTTTTTATTAATTATTGTCTGGGCATTTAAGAATTTTATCAAGGCCTTGTATTAGTTTACTTCCTTCTTTGTTAAGATTAAAATTATGGTTGTTCAGGTCCCAACGTTTAACAAGTAATCTAAGGGATCCCATAATCATCAAGGCCAGAGTTTTTAATTCAATATCTTTTCTTACATTTTCTTCTTCCTGACCTTTTGCAATAATATTCTCTATTGTTTGAGCATGCATATTTAATACTTCGGTTATCTTCAGCTTAAGTAATTCTTCGTTTTTAAATATTTCTTCAGAAAAAATTACCGACACCATAGAAGGGGTTTCCGAAAACAGTTCCAACATACGCGAAAACATAAATTCAATCTTTTCAATTGCCGTTCCTTCAAAGTCTTTCATCAATCCTGATAGCATTCCGGCCATCTCCTTAAAATTGTTCAGAATACTTAGCAGAATTTCGGTTTTACTCTCAAAATGTCTGTATATTCCTGGTTCAGAAATACCAATCGCTTTTGACAGGTTTTTAATGGTCAATCCCTGTATCCCTTTCTCATCAATGATTTTGATAGATTCCTCAACGATTTGCTGTTGTCTTTCTGATAACATTTCGAAT
>Ga0164313_10000064_pt1 | contig 63530 bp, 63 predicted proteins | sample GuaBasSedimGuay4_FD_113735 | JGI IMG/M metagenome (GOLD analysis project Ga0164313, IMG submission 113735) | Subseafloor sediment microbial communities from Guaymas Basin, Gulf of California, Mexico - Guay4, Core 4569-4, 0-3 cm | ecosystem: Environmental > Aquatic > Marine > Hydrothermal vents...
CACCGCATTCTCCCCTGCCACAGCCTTCTTTTGTCCCGGTTAGATGCATTTTATCTCGTATTACATCAAGAAGTACTACATTGGTAGGAACGCTCAGTTTATATTCCTTGCCGTTCAGAGTAAAATTAATATCCATTTCCTGCATCATTTCACCTTTTTTCTACAAAATAATGCACACTATTGTTCCCAACTATTTTTTCATTCATCTTAATTGCATCCACAGGGCAAACCTGCATACACATTGCGCATCCAACACATTTTTCGTCATCAAAATGAGGCAGTCTCTTTTCGCTATCCCAATCAATTGCCATATGCCCTCCATCGTAACAAGCTAAATAGCAAAGACCACAACCAACACATTTTTCCTCCACTAATTCAGCACGGGTTTCGGGCGATGGAAGTTCATCCTGGGATTTGATATTTGGCAGCGCTTTCCCAACAACATCCAAAGGAGAATCAAAGCCCATATCAGATAAATAATGAGCAAAACCTCTTTTCAAATCTTCTATTGTCCTAAATCCGTAATGCATAGGTAATGTACAAAATTGCACATTAGAAGCTCCAACAGCCATAAATTCTATGGCATCTCTCCAATTAAATGCACCACCATTCCCGGAGATTGTAATGTCCACATTTTTGGCAATTTCTGCAATGGTACGCAAGGTAATAGGTTTTATAGCTGGGCCCGAAAGACCTGAATATGTGCCTTTGCCAAAAAGAGAAGGATATGGTTCAAATGTATCTATATCAACACCTAATAAAGACGGGATGGTATTACTCGCAGTAATGCCATCTGCACCGCCTCTTTTTACGGCTTTTGCTACTTCAACAATGTCCGTAACCTGGGGGGTTATTTTAATAAGCACGGGAGTATCCTCTGCTGCCTCTTTTACCCACCGTGCCACTTTCTCCGTTGCCTCAACACTTTGAGCAAGCATTCTCCCTGCTTTTTCACCCATGCTTCCTTGAGGACAACTAAAACTACATTCTATAAGATCAACACCAGCTTTTTTCAATCGCCACACAAGTGTCTGCCAATCTTCCTTTTTTGCGCCCATAATAGACGCACCAATCATTTTTTCAGGAAATACTTCTTTTAATGTCTTTACCCGCTTTTCAATTTCATCAATCTGATATCCAGAAATAAGATCAATATTCCCCAAACCAATAACTTTTCTGCTCATCGAGCCAAATGAAGACATCATAGGGTATTTAAGCGGAACAGGATTTCCTTCAACAGATGTCGTCTTTAATATTACACCTCCCCAACCTGCTTTTAATCCATTATATGCTATATCAAACTCATCCGTAGGAGGCGCTGCGGAAAGAATAAAGGGATTCTCCAGGCGAATGCCTAAAAATTCCATAGAAAGATCTATTTTTTTATACATTTTTTTCTCCCTCTAAATACTTCGCAATGTTTTGCGCAGCTTTTTTGCCATCTGCTACACATTCAACAACAGTACTTGCTCCCCTTACAATATCACCTCCAGCAAAAACACCTTTTACATTTGTCATTAAGCCACCATCGACTTTTACTAAACCCTTTGCGTCTCTTTCCACCTTAGGAAAATAAACATCAGCTTTTTGTCCTATGGCAATCACCACAGCATCGAGAGGAATTACAAAATCGGAATTTGGAATTGGTACAGGGTGTCTCCTTCCGGATGTATCTTTTTCGCCAAGGTGTGCTCTTGTCACAACAAGTCCATCTACCTTTTTATCTCCTTTGATTTCTTTTGGAATTGCAAGGAATTGGAATGTTACACCTACCTCTATTGCTTCTTCAATTTCTTTCTTAAACGCCTTTAACTCTTTTGTGCCTCTTCTATATATCACCTCGACATCGCGTAATGGATCTTCAATTTTCAAAACACTTGCTACTTCCACTGCTACATTACCTCCGCCTATTATTCCTATTCTTTTAAAGTGGGGTAATCTGACACCGGATTTTGCCCGTTTAAGAAGTTCTCGTGAATAGTAAACACCGTCTAAATTATTCCCGGGTATATCTAAACCAAGTTCATCTGAAAGACCTGTTGAAATAAAAATTGCGCTGTACTCTTTATTTAATTCTCCCACTGATTTTATTGTGGTATCTTTTATCTCCGATACAAAATTTTGATGAATGAAGCGAGCTTCTTTTTTTTCTATTTCTTCTGGAAGTCTTGTTACAGATATTTCATTAGCAGGGACTCCTCCCAACTGTTTCTTTTCAAAAACAACCGGCTGATAGCCAAATCTTCTTAGCTCTCTTGCACAGGCAAGACCCGCGGGACCGCCACCTACAATAGCAATTTTCTCCTTTGTAGCAGGCACAAGTTCAAGGTTCTCGGAAGGGTCCGTATTATCCGTTATATATCTATGAAGCTCTCTAATTTTAATAGGTGTATCCATTTTTACCCTTGTGCAAGCACTTTGGCAGAAGCTCTCTTCAGGACAAATTCTGCCACATGTTTCAATAAAGGGATGTGCTTCCTGAATAATTTCTCTTGCCCCTTTTAGATTATCGGTGCGTATAGATTGAATAAATTCAGCAATAGGAACATGAGCCGGACATGCTGTTTCACAAGGGGCATCATAACAATAAAGACATCGTTCAGCTTCTATCGCGGCTTGCTCCTTTGAGAATGTTTTTTCGATTTCTTCCATTATACCTTCGCTCCTTTCCGATATTCGTTAAAATTTATTATACCTTCGTTTAATAAACTGTCAAGAAGTTGGTTAAATCATTTGAGCAATATTATCTTCCATTGTACGAGATTGCCTTACCTGTTTCGTAAAGCTTGATATAATATAGAAAATTAACATAGTATAAAATCTATAGCAAACAATGTCATTTATAAGACACGATTATAATGACTTCCCCTTTTACTGAGCGGCTCTCTAATTTATTAAGAATATCTAAAGCCCTACCTCTCAATGCTTCCTCATAAATCTTTGTAATTTCACGGGTTATTGCAACATTTACATCGCCTGCACTTTCTATAAGCTCAGAGAGAAATTGCTTTACCCTGAAGGGGGATTCAAAAAAAATAACAGGGCCGGGAAAATCTTTGAAACCCTGCAAAATTTTTTTCCTTTTCCCTTTTTTCCTTGGGAGGAATCCATAAAAAATAAAATGAGCTGGAGAAAACCCTGAAAGAAGAAGTGCCGGGACAAAAGAAGTAGGACCAGGCAAAACTTCAACATGTATTCCTTTATCAATGCAAGCCTTAATAAGCTTATAACCAGGATCAGAAATGCCAGGAGTACCTGCATCTGTCACAAGAGCAATCTCTTTTCCTTTTTCCATTTCTTCTACAAGTTTTTCTAACTTACGTGCACTGGAATAACTATGGAAGCTTGTAATCGGAGTATGTATGGCGTACTTATTTAATAAAATACGGGTAACCCGCGTGTCTTCTGAAGCTATAAGATCCACTTTCCTCAACACAAGAATTACCCGTAGCGTAATGTCCTTTAAATTGCCAATTGGCGTAGGACAGACATGCAAACTCATTATTTTGTTTCAGATTCGCTGCTCTTGCTTATTTCGATTTCGTCTCCCACCTTAATGTCGTTAAAATTTTTCAACCCTATACCACATTCATATCCCTTTGCAACTTCTTTTACATCCTTTTTAAATCTTTTCAGGGATGAAATCACTGTATCGTATATAACTGCATTATCACGCAAGACTTTTGCTTTTGCATCCCTTACTATCTTTCCCTCACTAATAATACAACCGGCTATCGTGCCAGTACCACTTACCTTAAATACCTGCTTTACAGTAGCTCTGCCAACTACCACTTCTTTAACTTCTAGTTTAACCATTCCTTTAAGCAATCGTTCAATATCGTCCATTAATTCAAAGATAACATCATAAGTCATTATTTCTACTTTTCTCGCTTTAGCATCTTTTTTAGCTTCAGTAGTAGGACGTACGCTAAAACCTAATATGACCGCTTTTGTCGCTTCTGCAAGCAAGATATCGCTCTTAACTATTCCGCCAACGCCTTCATGAATAATATCAATAGGAACAGGAGATTTAAGTTCTTTTACTGCATGTTTTACTGCTTCAAGCGAGCCTTGAGTGTCAGCTTTAAGAATAACAAAAAGTTTTTTAAGCTCCTTTTCCTCCATCTCTCTAAATAAATCATCCATAGTTTTTGAAACAGTTTGAGTCTTCATTTGTTGGTTTCTTATTCCAATTTCAATCTGTTTTGTTTCCTCTTTTGCGTCTTTAATATTATCTATTACATAAAATATCTCACCCGCCTTCGGCACACTGGGAAGCCCTACAATTCCCACAACAGAAACAGCTTTAATTTTTTTGACCATTTTACCTCTAATATCTGTAAGGAATCTCACTCTTCCAACAACATCTCCTACTCTAATATAATTACTTGCTTTTAATGTACCAGTTTGAACAACTACCGTAGCAAGTGGACCAATATTTTTATGCATTTCTGATTCAATTACAGTGCCTGAGCAAAGAGTAGTGGGGTTTGTTTTAAGCTCAAGAAGTTCAGCTTGTAAATTAATCATTTCAAGAAGCTCTCCCACACCTTTTCCTGTCTTCGCCGAAACATTAGCATATATTGTCGATCCACCCCAATCCTCTGGAAGTAGACCTCTATCTGCAAGTTGTTTTTTTACAGCCTCCGGATCAGCGTTTGGCCTATCGATTTTATTAAGTGCTACAATAATTGGAACATCAGCAGCACGAGCATGATCAAGCGACTCTATCGTTTGATCCTTAACACCCTCATCTGCTGCAACAACAAGAATAACAATATCTGTAACTAATGACCCTCTCAAGCGCATTTCCGTAAATGCCTCATGCCCCGGAGTATCAATAAAGATGATTTCTTTTCCATTTACATTAACAACAGAGGCTCCAATTGCCTGAGTAATCTTCCCTTTCTCTTGGGCAGCAATAGATGTCTTTCTTATTGTATCAAGCAATGTAGTCTTGCCGTGGTCTACATGCCCCATCACAGTTACAACAGGTGCACGAGAACACAATTGCTTTAAAAATTCTTTATCTTTAAACTCTGGAACGTCAAAATTTAACTCAGAAGCAAGATAATGTACTTCAGTTTTTGAGAGCCTTCTGTCAGGTTTATAAGGAATTCCCAATTTCATAATTCGTTCCTTTACTGTCCTTATCGGGACCTTAAAGCGTTTCGCAAACTCCCCGACATTAATATCCCCAGATATCTTTTGAGATTTTTTCTCCGTAACTTCCTGTTTTTTGTGCATCTCCTTAACATACTCTTCTGCCAAAAAAATCGCATCAGGCTCCAGTGACGATAAATGCCCTTTCACATCAACTCCCAATTCCCCTAAAATCTTAATCAATTTAGGAGACTTTATTCCCAGTTTTTTAGCAACTTCATAAACTCTCATTTTATTTTTGTTCATTTGCATCACCTTCCTCTGACAATTCAATAAGGTGAATCCTGTACCCAGTAAGATTAGAAGCAAGTTTTACGTTAATACCTCCTCCTCCAAGTGTTGAAGGATAATTTTTAGAAGACACATAAACATTAGCTTCCTTAGTCTTAGGAATAATTTCAACTCTTTCAACTTTCCCCGGACTTAGTGCATTCTCTATATAGACTACAGGATTTGTATTATACCTGATTACATCAATTCTCTCTCTATTCAATTCTCTCGAAACTGCATTAATTCGCACGCCTTTAGTGCCAATACATGCTCCCACAGGATCAACCCGTAAATTTTTTGTAGCAACAGCCATCTTAGCTCTTAAACCAGGCTCTCTTACAATAGCCTTAACTTCAACAATGCCTTGCTGAACTTCTGGTACTTCCATATTTACGAGTTTTTCCAAAAATTCTGGGCACGCACGAGATAAAATAATTTGAGGCCCTTTAACACTGCTTTTCACCTCTTTTATTAACGCCTTCACCAATCTGTCTTTTCTTAACTGCTCTCCAGGAATAGCTTCCTCTGAAATTATAACACCCTCAATATTGTGAGGCTCAATACTTACACCAATTTCGCCTTTTCCTTTTTTCCTCGTCACCCTTCCTGTGATTACTGTACCTACAAGTCCAGAAAATTCTTCAAATGCAACTTCTCGTTTCTTCTCAAGTATTTTTTGCTGAAAAACTTGCCGTGCTGTGCGAATTCCCGTCGAGGAAAGTTTATTTGTTGGAATTTCAATAAGAACGGTGCCGCCTATTTCTACATTGTCAGTAAATTTCTTTGCCTCTTCATTGCTTATTTCAAGCACTGAATTTTCTACCTGTTCCACAATTGTCTTCTCTGCGTAAATCTTAACACTACCACGAGAAAGATCTATTTTAACAACAGAATTCTGCCCATTAAATGTTTTTCTATAAGCAGCTTGCAATGCCGCCTGTATAACTTCCATAATATAATCCTTAGAAACGCCTTCTTCCTCTTCTATGTTCCTCAATATATCAATATCTATCATTTTTTCTCACCTCTCTTTTCCAATAATCTATTATAAAGAGAAATTTTTACCACCTTGTCGAATGGCAATTCTAATTTTTCTCCATTTTTCCTAAACACAACATTATCGCCAGAAAATCCTTCAAGTACAGCCTCTTCTTTCATTATATTCTCTCCGGCCTTGAAAGAAACTTTTACCTCATTCCCAGTAAAAATATCAATTTCTTCCCTTGTTTTCAAAACTCTACTCAACCCAGGTGAAGAAAGTGCAATGCTGTATGTTCCTTCAAGCCCAACAGAAAAAAGTTCACTTTGAATTTCCCTCGTTACATTTTCCAAATCTTTAATGCCTACGATACCACCCCTTCGATAGATAACTGCTTCAATTCTGTCGTGCGAAACCAAACACTCTACCAATATTAATCCGAATCGCTCGGTGCTCCTCTTTACAATTTCATTTATTCTATCCATAAATCCTCTCCATCAAACGAAAAAGTGGGCACATTTATTCCCACTTCTCCATATAAAACCTGTAAATATTGTAAAGGAAATTTTAAATTTTGCAAATAGAAAGTAATTAAAATTTTCTTTAAAATAACCGAACTTTTTAGATATCCACCTGTCTAAAGATAAAAAGGGAGAAAAAATGAATAACTTTGTAAATTTTTTAAAGAAAAACAAAATTGTTTTGATTCTGCTCATCATCGTGATGATAATAGGAATCGGCGGAGTAAGTTATCTTTTTCTTGCAACAAAAATAATCAGAACTGAAAAAGCAATGTCCCCACAAAATCAGATAAACGAGTTTCTGTCACCCTATTCGCAAGACACAACCTTTGAAGATGAAGCCGCAAGAGAATCTGGTACCTACTTTGGTGAAAGCGATACAAATGCTCAGTTTGGCATTAAAATAATCAAGAACGGCAGTACAAGTTTACGAGTAGAAAAAGGAAAATTCTTCGAGGTATGGAATAATATCATCTTTACTGCAAAAGGTTTGAATGGTTTTGTTTCAAATTCAAACTATTATAAACAAGATGAACACTATTATGGAACAGTTAGTATAATGATTCCTTCTAAAGATTTTGATACATTTGCTGAACAAATTTCAAAACTTGGAAAAACAGAAAATATGCGCGTGTCAACCAAGGATGTCACAGGTGAATACGTAGATCTTTCATCAAGAATCAAAGTGCTTGAATCACAAAAAAATCTCCTTCTTTCCTGGCTAAGCAAATCAAATGATATAAAAGATATGATTGCCCTGAGAAATGAACTGGAAAAAGTAGAAAGCGAAATCGAACAAATTAAAGGAAGAATGAATTACATCACATTTCACACAGATTTTTCCGAGATTACAATAAGCATCACAGAAAACGGGAAAATTCCAGTAGAAAAACCAGAAATACTTCTGCGCCTTATTGCTGCTTGGAAAATAGCATTGAACGCTCTTGTTTCGTCATTGGTTGGATTTATAATATTTGTTGGCTGGGTAATTCCATGGGCCATTATCATATACATAATTTATTTAATTTATAAAAAAAGAAAAGGAGGCACGGTATGAGTAAAAAATTTATTGCCGTTTTTATTTTGACTGTACTGGTTTTAAGTACTGTAGTAATTGGTGGAAGCACATTGCCAAAAAGTAGAGTAGCCGCGGAGAACCTAAATGTGGACGAACATCACCTGATATCTGCAACAGGCATAGGCACTATACAGGCAATACCCGATATCGCGTACGTATCATTCGGAATACAGATAGAAAACAGAGATGCAAGTGCTGCAATGGAAGAGATGTCTTTACAAGCAAACGCAATTATCAACGCACTGAAAGAAAGAAAGGTAAAAGAAGAGGATATTAAAACAACAGGATTAAGTCTTGTGCCTGTGTATCGCTGGGATAAAGAAACAGGAAAATCTATTTTAGATTACTACAGAGCAAGTGAGTCTTTCAGAGTAAAATGCACAGTTAACAATGCCGGAGCAATTCTCACCTGTGCAGGAGAAAGTGGGGCAAATATAATACATGGAATCTCATTTGACATCTCAAACCGTGAAGAACTAAAACTCGAAGCAATTAAAAAAGCAATGGATAACGCAAAAGCGCAAGCAGAAATATCGTTAGATGGAACAAGATATGTAGTTACTGGGATAAAAACTATTTCTATCGGTTCTATTTTTGATCAAACACGAGGTATCGATATGGCATTCGCAGAAAAAGGCGCAGAAAATATAGAAATTCCGGTAGAGGGTGGAATGCTTACAATTCGGGCAACCGTACAAGTTATATACACATTTGATTAATAAGCGCTAACAAGTGACGGGTATCTTACAAATATTTACCGAATTGAAGATACCTGTTACTTAATTTCACACAAAGAGCTTAATAAATTTAGCAAACCAAAATATACAACCCAGGCAATACAACTTTTTTAAAATTAATAAAAACCATTTTTTTCTTGAGCAATTAATTTGACAAAACTTGAAATATGCATATAATTCTCGCGGAGTTGTGCCCTGGCCCTGTCCTGCATCTCTGACCAAAAACTTTTGCATCTCTCCAAGATTCGAGAGATTAAAAGGCGAGAGGGGAAGGGTTGGGGCTCTTTGACTTATCACAGAATAACAATAAAATAGGACAGCCAATAAATTTCCGCATGAAAGGATAAATATGCATAAAAATAGTATCGGTGTAAATCTTCTTATTTTTATGAACAGATTTTTTAATCGCCCTGTTCATCCATTCAATCTGGAAGATGCATCAATAAAAACATTTGCAGAGTGGGAATTTGAGCAATCAAAACGCATCAGCTATTACTACCTTCCTGAAATAGATCTTTTAAGAGAAATACAGAACAAGACCATACTGGATATCGGGGCAGGCAGTGGAGGAAAAAGCACATTTTATGCATTAAGTGGAGCCAAAAAAGTAATAGGAATAGACACAGAAAAAGGATTTATAAAGCAAGCAAAAACATTTGCGATGTCGAAAAACACAAAGAACATTGAATTCCATGTAACAAATGCAGAGAATATGTCTTTTAAGGAAAGTTCAATTGATATTTGTGTAATGAACGATGTATTTGAACACCTGCAAAATCCAGAAAAAGTATTGAAAGAAACTTACAGAGTACTAAAAGGTAGAGGTAAAATTTTTATCAATTCACCACCGTACTACCATCCATACGGTGCGCACCTTTCAGATCTTATTGGTATCCCTTATGTACATATCCTGTTTCCCGAACCTGTTCTTATAAATACATATAAAAAACTCGCAGAAAATACAAAATCCTATGGAAAAAGAGTAAGTTTGAGATTCGGCACGGTAAATGGGAAAGAAAAAATCACATATATAAATAGAATGACAGTAAAGCGATTCGAACACATTATAAAATATGAAAATCCATTTAAACCAATCCATTACAAGATTATGCCGCTGAAAAAAAAAGGCAGATTTTTATTAAAAACACCCCTAAGAGAGTTTTTTACAAAAATGATTGTTTTTGTGGGCGAAAAAAACTAAAATAAAAATTGCATCGCTACTAAAGTACTCTGCTATTTTTACTCTCCTTTTGAGGAACAACTTCATAAAATATTACTGCTCCACCTTCCCAATCTCTTTAACAATATTTACTATAACTTCAACCGCTTTCTCCATAGCAAATATTGGTATATATTCATATACGCCATGAAAATTATGCCCACCCGAAAATAAATTTGGTGTTGGTAATCCCATAAATGAAAATTGAGCTCCATCAGTTCCACCTCGTATCGGCTTTATAATTGGGCTAATTCCAGCGTCTTTAATTGCTTTTTGTGCAATATCAATTAGTTGAGGATTTTTAGCAATGATCTCTTTCATATTGTAATACGTATCTTTTAGTTGTAGCTCCACTGTCCCCTTACCATATTTCTTATTAATAAAATGCGCACATTCTCTTGCAAATTTCTTTCTTTTTTCAAACTTATCTTTATCATGGTCCCTTATAATACATCTCTGTACCGTCTTCTCTACTCCTCCATTCATTTCATATATATGATAAAAACCTTCATACTTCTCTGTAAATTCTGGAGCTTCACCTTTTGGAAAAAGTTCAAGTAATTCAGTTGCAATACGAATTGCGTTCTTCATTATACCCTTAGCGCTGCCAGGGTGAATGCTTTTTCCATGAATAATAAAGGTAGCTGATGCAGCATTAAAATTTTCGTATTCAAAGCTACCAATCTCGTCTCCATCCATCGTATACGCATAGTCAGCCCCAAACTTCTTTACATTAAAATTTTTTGGACCCTTACCTATCTCTTCATCAGGAGTAAATGCAAACTTTACCGTACCATGTTTTATCTCCGGGTGTTCTACCAAATATTGAACAGCAGTCACTATCTCAGCAATACCTGCCTTATCATCAGCACCAAGAAGAGTCGTTCCATCAGTAACAATAATGTCTTTCTCATAATAATTTTTCATTGCAGGAAATTCTTGAACTTTCAAAATAATATCCAATTTTTTATTTAAAACGATATCGCCACCTTTATAGTTTTTCACTATACGTGGCTTCACATTTTTGCCAGATACTTCTGGAGATGTATCCAGATGAGCAATAAAACCGACAATAGGAACTTTCCTTCGAATATTCGAAGGAACACTCCCCATAACATATCCATTTTTATCCATCTCAACATCAACATCCATACCTTTCATTTCTTCCGACAGTCTTCTTCCCAATTTAAGTTGTTTTGCCGTACTTGGCGTAGTAGAAGAATCTTCACTTGATTGCGTGTCATAAGCAATATAATCAAGAAATCGCTTTGTAACGTCTCGCATGTTGCCTCCTCTCATATTTTATTATATTGTAACATTTTTTCGATACAATAAAACCTTGAATAAATAATAAAAATAAATAAAATAACAACATGAAATCACAAGGAAATAAAGTAGTTAATTTCATCGAAAATAATGTCTCGTTATTTTTAATAATAAGCATACCTTTTGGATTGTTTTTTCCTTATTTTGCATTTCTCAAAAATTATATCACTTACTTCCTTATGCTTGTTTTATTCGTTACATTTTTAAAGATGGATATAATGGAGATTGTACATCATATCAAAAGACCTATGCTGCTCCTCTATATTGAAGGTATGAGTCTGATTGCCGCTCCAATCATTGTTTATTTCGTTCTTACATTGCTCAAATTCAATTACATCGTAGTAGCAGCTCTTGTACTGCTGGCGGCAGCGCCTGCAGGAGTAGCATCGCCTGCAATGACTGACTTAACTTCCGGAGACACATCTTTGAACGTTATTATAATCTTTATAAGCCACTTAATAGCCCCATTTACCATTCCATTCCTTTTCTTTGTCCTTTTTAGAAAAGATATAAGACTTGACTATCTTAATGTACTCATCACTATGGCTAAGCTTATTTTAATCCCACTGGCAGCTGCTCTATTCTCAAAACAATTTCTCAAAAAGAAACTAAATTTCATAAAAGAAAGAAGTAGCTTGTTAACCATAATTCCAGTATTTCTTATTTCACTAACAGTAATATCTATAAATGCACCGTTTATAAAATCCAATCCATTCCAAGTAGTAAAATATTTATTAATCGTGTATCCTGAATATTTTTTCTTTATGGTCTTTGGGTTTGTTATGGTCTTCTGGCTAAACCTGAAAGAAAAAATTGCCGTATCTAACTCAAAAACATTTGCGAATGTATCCATTGTAATGGTTCTTGCATTTGAATTTTTTGACCCGAAAGTCGCTTTAATCATTGCGCTTGCCCAACTACCATGGCCCACAATGCTTGTCCCTGTGAATATAATGTTAAAGTTGATCAGAAAGAAAGTCCCTGAAAATCAGTACTTGTAATTACCTATTCTTATATCTTTTTCTCAAGCTCTATTAATTTCTCAGCAGCGAAAAGTGAAGCAAGCTTTGAATGCTCATAATAAATGCCACCTTGCAAATAAACTGCATACGGCTCCCTCATCGGGGCATCAGCTGATAATTCAATCGAAGAACCTTGTATAAATGTACCTGCTGCCATTAAAATATCATTTTCATAACCTGCAAGTGGCGATGGTAGCACTTCAGCATCCCAATCTATTGGTGACATAGTCTGGACAGCTTGTGTAAACATAACAAGCTTTTCGGGAGACCCTAAGAGAATTGCCTGAACAATATCACCCCGCTCTTCATTAAAAAGGGGTTTTACATTATATCCCAACTCTTTAAAAAACTTTGCGGCAAAAATTGCTCCTTTTAATGCATTGGACACAACAAGTGGAGCAAAAAAAACACCTTGAAGAAAAAGACGAGTAAGAGAAAGCATTGGTCCGATTTCCCTTCCTGTTCCCGGAGCAGTAAGCATTGCTTCAATCTTTTTGATATATTTTTCTTTTCCAACAATGTAACCGCCTGTTGGAGTAATTGCTCCACCCATATTTTTTATAAGAGACCCCACCACGATATCGGCACCTACTTTCGTTGGTTCCTTCTCGTCAACAAATTCCCCGTAGCAATTGTCTACCATAATACAAATATTCGGGTTAATTGCTTTTGCCTTTTTTATCATCCTGCTAATCTCCCCGATTGTGAGAGATTTTTTGTATGAATATCCGCCCGAGCGTTGAATAACTCCTACGGCTGCTCTTTTTATTTTTTCTTCCCCAATATTTTTAGCCATATCTGTTTTATCAAACTTTATTCCATATTCTTTCAGAGAACCTGTCACTTTCCTTAATCCTATTATAGCTTCGCCTGTTTCATATGGATCCCCACTGAGATAAAGAAGCGTATCAGCAGGACGAAGCAGACCAAAAAATGAAATGGAAATTGCATGTGTGCCGGAAACAATTTGTGGCCTGACAAGTGCCGCTTCTGTTTTGAAGATCCTTTTGTAGACTTCTTCTACTTTATCTCTACCAGGGTCGGAAAGTCCATATCCTGTTGTATCCCTGAAATGAAAAACAGAAATATGAGATTCCCTGAACGCATCTAATACTTTATAAAAATTACTACTCTTTATCCTGTCTACTTTTTTGAACTCCTCCGAAAGCTCACCTTCGCATCGCTCAGCAAGATTCATAAGTTCTTTCCTAATTTGAATGTTCATATAAAAATTCCTTTACAAGTTTTTCTGCCTGTTCTTTTGCGTCATTGAAATCTGCTGTATCAATCCAGTACACATTATTCTCTTTTTTAAACCAGGTAATTTGTTTTTTGGCAAGATGTCTTGTCCTTTTTTTAATTTCTTCTTTAGCTTCTTTAAGAGAAATGATTCCGTTAAGGTATTGCAAAACTTCCCCGTATCCAATTGCTTGCAAAGCTGTTTTTGACCAATTGGAATAAATATCCCTTAACCTTTTTACTTCTTCTACAAAACCTCTATCAAACATCTCGTCTACGCGCTTTTCAATATCCCGATAGAGAAGCTCCCTCTCTTTTGTTAACCCTATTTTTAAAAACTCATAACGAACTTCCTGATTCTCAACAGAAGAAATTTTATACCCGGTTTGCCTGAAAAATTCAACAATCCTTATAAGACGCTTTCTATCGCTAACCTTGTCTGAAGCGTTTTTATCAATACTTTCTGCCGTTTTTCTTAAAGCAGCAAAAGGCAACATATTGAGCTCTTCCCGCAATACCGCATCAGGAGGCGCTGAAAATTCAACAGGGAATCCTTCTGTAATACTTTTTATATAGAGGCCTGACCCACCAACTATCAGTGGCACTTTTTTCCGCTTAAAAATGTCTCTAATCACCTTTTCGACCTGTTTTTTAAACTCTGAAACATTAAATTCTTCCTGCACAGTTACAACATCAATTAAATGGTGTGGCACTTTGTTTCGGATATCCTTCTCCACTTTATCCGTTCCTATCTCCATTCCTATATAAAACTGCATAGAATCTGCAGATATAATCTCAACGGGAAATTTCTCCGCAATACATAAACTGAGTTGCGTCTTATGTGTTGCAGTAGGTCCTAAAATAATAATAATTTTTTTCATTTGCCTCGCAGGTGAATAAAATCAGCATCAACAATCTCCGTCTCAATGATATCACCAACACGTGCTGCACGCCCTTCTACAATAACCAATTTATCCTGCGGTATCCTGCCAAAAGCCTGTGTGCCAACAATTGATTCGATTAAAACCTCAACAGTTTTTCCTATAAAGAAGCGGTTTTTCTTTAAAGAAATAGCATTCTGTAAAGAAAGAAGGTCGTTCAGTCTTTTCTTTTTTTCCTTCTCATCAATCTGCTCTTCCATCACTGCTGCCGGAGTATTTGGCCTCTTTGAATAAGCAGCAACAAAACTTCTATCAAATTGCACATACTCAACAAGCGATTTAGTTTCATTATAATCTTTTTCGCTTTCCCCGGGAAACCCAACAATAATATCAGTAGTAATGCTTGCATGAGGAAAAAGCATACCCACACTATCTATAAGCTCGATATATTGTTCTCTCGTATAACCTCTCTTCATAGATTTTAATATTTTATTGCTCCCTGACTGCACAGGCAAATGAAAATGCGAGCATAACTTTTTTAACTTTCTCATCCGTTCTAAAATAGAAAGAGTAAAATTTGCAGGGTAAGAAGTAAGATATCTTAACCTCTTAAGGCCAGGAGTTTTATCAACATCTTCAAGCATTTCAATAAAACCATTTTTATATCCCAGATCGCGCCCATAATGATTAATATTTTGCCCCAGCAAAACAATCTCCTGCGTACCGTTTCTAACAAGCGTATTTACCTCTTCCAATATTTCTTCTTTTGCCCTACTCCGTTCCCTCCCCTTAGCAATAGGAACAATACAATAACTACAAAAATCATTGCACCCATAAATAATAGGCACATATGCAAACACTTTTCTTGCAAGGAGAATTTTTTTCTCACTCGTTACAGAAAGCAGTTTTCTTAACTTTTTAATGCGGTCATCAAGAGACTCGTATCCTTTGAATAGAGCAATAATGCTTTTTTCACCGACTCTCTTTATTGCTTGTTCTTTTACGCTGGCAACGCATCCTGTTACAACAGATACCGGGTGGCCTTGTTTTTCAAAAAGTTTTCTTATGCGTCCTACTTTGCTAAGAAGCTTTAAATTCGCCTTTTCCCGAACAGCACAGCTATTCAATAGAATTAAATCCGCATCTTCATCCTTTTCCACCTCGTTATACCCAAAAGACAAGAGTGCCTCTCTAAATTTTTCGGACTCATATTCATTAATCTGGCAGCCATATGTGACAATCTTAAAATTTTTCATAAAGCTTTTTACACTCCTTCTCAAGGATTTGTCTTTTCAAAGCTCCCAGCTCTTTTCCTTCCACATTAAATTTTTCTCTTAGCTTACTGCCATCAATTTTTACTTTACTGCATTCAGCGAAAAATTTGCTCGCCTTTATCGCTTCCTTTTCTTCTAACGAAAAAAGAGCCGCTGCTAAAGGAACGCAAATATTTCTATATCGAATAAAAAGAGAAAACAATGAATCAAAGTTGTCCTCTACTTTTTCTCCAGCAATTTTATTCGCTATTTCGACTTCCTTCCGGTTTAAACCTAAAATATCCAATACAGGATAATCTAAAAGAACATGTGAAAATAGTGCCACAATAAAAGCATCTCTGTATGTAAAATCCATGTTAATCTCTTTGTCTAATTTATTAAATTGCCCGGATAAATCAGTTCTTTTAAGAATAAATAAGAAATCTTTTCCGGGAAAAAATATTTCAAGTACTTTTAATACAGATTGAACATCTAAATCAAGAATCTTTTTTAGTTCCTCTCTTCGCCTCTCTCTTTTGGTCGATTTAAGAAAAAAAAATGCACTTTTAATCTGTTCCTTTGTATCTTCGTCGATGGAAAGATCAAATGCTGCTGCAAGCCGGATTCCCCGAAGAACCCGTACCGGATCTTGACTAATAGAATTCGGAGAAACAGCTCTCAACACACGATTTTCAAGGTCTTTTAGCGAAATAGTTCTGTAAAAAAACTTTTTTTCTGAAAGGGAATAACAGACAGCATTAATTGTATAATCCCTCAGCATAAGGTTGTTGTCAACACTATTTGTAATTTTCATAAAATCAAATGTATAATTACTTTGAATAGTTCTCAGAAGCAAAAAATTCTTTGCATTCAAAAAAAAGTATTTCAGATTACTCTTTTCAAAAAAATCCAAAACTTTTTCAAAGTCGTTTTCCCTTACTATGAAATCAAAATCTTTAAGATTTTTGCCGTAAAAAGCATCCCTTATAGCGCCTCCGACAATATAGATGTCAATTCTCTTTGCCTTCAGTGCCTCAACAAATGTATTTGAAAGTGCATCAGTTATAATGGTTTTTACTCTCTCCATCTTCCTCTCGATATGCTTTTTGCCTTGCCATTATTTGCAATATCAATAACTACAAAATCTAAAATCACACTACCTTCTGCAACTTCAAATGTTAACGGAAGAAGCGTTAAAAATCTTTTGATTGCTAACTCCTTTTTTACTCCTATAACAGATTCTTCTACGCCAGCCATTCCAACATCTGTAATATAAGCTGTGCCACGGGGAAGAATTGTTTCATCTGCAGTAGGCACATGTGTATGCGTACCAACAACTACGCTTACAAATCCATCCATGAAAAAGCCAAACGCTCTCTTTTCGCTGGTTGCCTCTGCATGAAAATCAATCATTATACAAGAAGTCTCTTTTTGCATCGCTTCAACTAACTGTTTTCCTACAACAAAAGGCGAATCAAGTGGAGGTAGCTCTATCCTTCCCTGTAAATTCACTACTCCCAATTTCATATCATCTTTTTCAACGATAACATGACCTTTACCTCTTACACCGGATGGAAAATTTGCAGGACGCAAAAGAAAAGGAAAATCATCAAACTGATCCCAAAATTGTTTCTTATCGAAACTATGGTTTCCTCCAGTAATGACATCTACACCAAAAGAAAAAAGTTCCCGCGCACTTTTTTCTGTGATTCCTGTCCCGTGCGCTGCATTTTCTCCATTTAAGATAATAAAATCAGGATGGTATCTTTCTTTTAATTCAGGTAGTGCCTTTTTAACGGCTTTTCTTCCAGGCTTCCCAAACACATCTCCAATAAAAAGTATTTTCATTTATCTCTCCCATCACAAACAAAAGGAGCCGGTAAAAATAGTACCGGCCGCTTTATATCTTAAAAGCTAACTTATTATTCCTTTTTCGCTTCTTCTTTCTGTTCTTTTTCGCCAGCTTCTTCACCAGCTTCTTCACCAGTTTCTTCACCAGCTTCAACTTCCACCGGCACCTCTTCTTCCTTTGTGGGATGTCCAATTCCTACCACAACTGTGTCTAATGAGGTAAGAACTTTCACTTTATCAGAAAGAACAAGGTCGCTTACATGCACAACATCATTTATATCAAGTTCCGTTACATCAACTTCAATTTTGTCAGGAATGTCAAGAGGAGCAGCTTCTACCTTGATGTCATACAGCGTATGTTCAAGCACACCACCAACTTTTACTCCTTTCGATTCACCTACAACCACGATCGGTATCTTCGTAAACACAGATTTATTCAGATCTACCTCTAGAAAATCCACATGCACAATCTTATCACCAAAAGGGTCTTTTTGTATATCTTTAAGGATTGTAAAGTAAGTAGTGCCATTAATGTCAAGATTAACAATAACACTTGTCCCTTTATGTTTTATAATGTTAATAAATTCTTTTTCATTAATTGCAACAGGAATAGGTTTTGCAGTCTTTCCGTAAACTATGCCAGGAATAAACCCTTCACTACGAAGCTTCTTTAACATTCCTTTAGTAGAAACATCTCTTTTCATCGCCTTAAATGCTATCTTTTCCATCTAGATACATCTCCTTTATAGTTTTTGAAGCTTAATTATAACATTCTTTCAATCTTTTTCAAACAATGCACTTATAGATTCATGTAAAAATACTCTTTTGATCGCCTCTCCTATCAATGGAGCTACACTAAGAACTTTAACTTTATCAGGTAAATGATTACGTTCTTCCACAGGAATCGTATCCGTTACGATTATTTCCTTTATGGGCGATTCCTCAAATTTACTCAAACTATCTTTCGCAAATATTCCGTGTGTCACACATACATAAGCCTCTTTTGCCCCCCTTTTCAAAACTTCTTCTGTTGCGTTAATGATAGTATTGCCCGTATGAATCGCATCGTCAACAAAAATAACGCTTTTCCCCTTAACTTCACCAATAAGCCTGCTCGTTTCTACTTCTTCTGGTCCAAGTCTTCTCTTGACAAATATTGCCTGGGTTGAGTGAGACATCTCTCTGGCAAATTCAGTCGCTCGCGCTACACCTCCCACGTCAGGAGAAACAACAACAGGATTCTCAATATTTTTTTCCCGCATATAATCAGCAAGTGTCAACACAGCCGTAAGATTATCCATCGGTATATCAAAAAACCCTTGTATCTGGCCTGCATGCAAATCTACAGACATTACCCTGTCTGCTCCCGCCATCGTAATGAGGTTTGCAACAAGCTTTGCTGAAATAGGCTCCCTCGATTTTGTCTTTCTATCCTGTCGTGCATATCCAAAAAATGGAATAACAGCACCTACAGTGTCAGCCGATGCTCTTTTCAAAGCATCAATCATAATAAGTAACTCCATTAAATTATCCGCCGGGGAAAAAGTCGGCTGAATGATAAATACATCTCGCCCTCGTACATTTTCAAGGCATCTTACATGAATTTCTCCATCGGGAAAATAATTAATAATCGCCTTCCCTAGTGATAAATCAAGATATTTTGCAATTTTCTCAGAAAGCTGTCTATTTGCCGTACCAGAAAAAATTTTTATTCCTTTTCCTTTCAAATCAACCATTACTTTTTTTCCTCCTCTTTGCCCATTCTTTTTTATTTATTTGTTTAGCTCTCCCAATAGCAAGCGCATCCTCGGGAACTTCTTCTGTAATCACAGATCCAGCTGCTGTATATGCACCTTTCCCTATTTTTACAGGCGCTACAAGTGTATTGTGAGAACCAATAAATACATCTTCTTCTATAAATGTGGGTTTCTTCTTACTTTGAAGCCCATTATAATTGCAAGTGATTGTTCCTGCCCCAATGTTCACATTTTTCCCAACTTTTGTATCGCCAATATAACTTAAATGTGGAACTTTTGTATTTTCCCCAAACTGAGATTTCTTTACCTCAACAAAAGTACCTATCTTAACATTCTTGCTCATTTTGCTATCAGGCCGCACATAAGCAAATGGTCCTATTTTGCAATTATCTCCCATATTAGCCTGTCTTACTACACTATATTGCACATTCACATGATTTTTAATAACAGAGTCAACAATACGCGTATTTGGTCCGATCACGCAATCTTTCCCTATAGTTGTTTTCCCTTGGATTAACACCCCGGGAAGAATTGTCACGTCATTCTCTATTTTTACATCAAAATCAATACATATAGTATCCGTATTTATAATTGTAACACCTGCAAGCATTAATTTATCAAGTATCTCTCCTTGAATAATCTTTGTTGCAATAGAAAGTTCTTTTCTATTGTTAACGCCATACACGGGAAATTTCCTTTTCAACTTTTTTACACTTACTTTTACGCCTTTTTTTTTCAATATTGTAAGTGCGTCCGTCAAATAATACTCTTTTTGTAAATTATTGGGAGTAATTTCGTTAATTGCGTCAGTAAGATACTTTTTTGCAAATACATATATTCCTGTATTGATCTCGTTTATTTTTTTTTCTTCCTCTGTTGCGTCTTTTTCTTCAACGATCTTAACAAAATCAGTCTTACACCTGACTATTCTGCCAAAACCAATCGGATTATCAGATAAAGCAGTAAGCAACGCTACACCACTCTTAGTGTCTTTATAAAAAGCAAGAAGTTCTTCAAGATCAGAGGATTTTATCAAAGGATTATCTCCTGTGACAATAAGCACTGGTGTCTCATCTGGAATATTACAAGATGCAGTAAGTGCTTGCTTAACTGCATCTCCTGTCCCGAGAGGGACTTTTTGGTAAACCAGTTCAACATTAGAAAAAACAGTTTTATCTATTTTTTCGGAAATTACTACAATAACTTTATCAGATACCCCCCTTGCAGCATCTATCACGTATTGCACCATAGGTCGCCCGCAAATTGGGTGCATCACTTTCGGAAGAGATGAATGCATCCTCTTTCCTACTCCAGCAGCTAAAACAATACATACATTTTTCATCGTTCACAACTCCTTATTATCAAGCCATAAATCTTATTTGAACAACAAAACCATCTCACTTTCATATTTTTCACACTCAACATCATTTTCTCTTTCGTATCAATAATACAAACAATACTCTTTGCCTAACGAGACAGGTTATGGCAACAATTTAGCAAGTTTCTTTGTATTTACGCAACACTCCAAGCGCGTAATCTATATCACTCTCAGTATGATCAGCACAGATCTGGAATCGTATCTCTTGATTTCCTTTTGGAACTACAGGAAAATTAAGACCAGTTGCTAAAATACCGTTATCTGTTAAATATCCAACAAGCTCTGTAGTCTTCTCTGTATCCCTCACCATAAGAGGCACAACAGGGTGCTCTCCTTTTATTACCTCATATCCCATATCTATTAAGCCGGATTCAAACCGTGCTGTCATGACATGCAGATGCTTTAGCATCGCCCTTCCCTTATCGCTATCCAATATCTCTAATGAAGCAAGCGCCGCACTTGCTTCTGGTGGAGTAATAGGATTAGAGTAAATATAAAATGGAGCAGTTTCACGTAAAAACCCTATTACTTCTGCACTGCTTACCACGTATCCACCATTTACTCCGAGAGCTTTGCCAAGGGTCGCAATTAACACATCAATCCTATCTTCATGTGTATATTCCGTTGTTCCTCTACCTGTTTCTCCAATAGCACCGACACCGTGTGAATCATCAACAAATGTAAGAACCCCTTCTTCGAAACTAGAATTGTATTTTTCAGCTAAATCTGCTATTTCTTTAAGCTGAGCATGATCACCCCTCATACTAAAGATACCATCAGTTACAATTATAACCCGTTTGCAATTACCAACTGAGCTCTCTAAAACTGACGCCAGGCCATCCATATCATTGTGCTTATAGATCTTTTTATCACGTGGTCTGGATAATTTTATACCGTTAATAATACAATTGTGATTCAATTCATCGCTTATTATAATAGTATTTTGCGTAATCATAGGTGCTAAAATACCTACCATTGCCGAATATGCAGAACTAAAGATCATGGCTGCTTCTCTATTATGGAATTCAGCAAGTTTTTTCTCCAGCGCTATATGAGAAGTATAGGTACCACTTATAAATCTTACAGCACCAGGTCCAGCCCCAAATTCCTTTGCAGCTTTTTCCTCAGCTTCTATTACTTCTTTTTTTAAAGACATTCCAAGATAGTTATTCGCATTCATCCGCAAAAATTCTTTTTCACCATAACCTTTTATAAAATATCTAGGACCCTTGTCACCTTGTGCTGGTTTTATACCAGCTATCACCGTTTCATTACCTTTAAGCACTCCCTTATCTTGCAGTTCTTTTAAATAAGTTGATAACGTCTCTTTAATTTTACTAAGTGGCATTATTCCACCTCCCTGATGTTATATTTTAATTGCTAACTTATTGGACAGTTTATCAAGCATATCTTTTGTCATAGAAGCAAGATTATATTCTGGTTTCCATCCCCACTCTTCTTTAGCAGCACTGTCGTCCATTTTGTTGGGCCAAGAATCAGCAATTGCCTGCCTCATCGGGTCAATGTCATATTCCATAACAAAATCCGGGATATATTTTTTAATTTCATTTGCAATATCCTTAGGAGCAAAACTCATTGCCGTCACATTAAAGGCATTTCTATGCACTAATTTCTTAGGATCTGCCCCCATAATATTAATTGCTGCTTTTATCGTATCTGGCATATACATCATATCCATATATGTATCGGGTTTCAAATAACACGTATACCTTCTATGTCTAAGAGCTTCATAAAAGATTTCAACAGAATAATCAGTGGTTCCCCCACCGGGTAATGTTATATAAGAAATAATACCGGGAAAACGCACTCCACGAGTATCCACTCCAAATTTTTTAAAATAATAATCACAAAGTAATTCTCCTGCAACCTTGGTAACACCATACATTGTATTGGGGCGCTGAATTGTATCTTGAGGCGTGTTATCTTTTGGTGTATTGGGACCAAATGCGCCAATGGAACTAGGAGTAAAAACAGCACATCTATGCTCACGCGCAACATCTAAAACATTGCAAAGTCCATTAATATTTACATTCCAGGCAAGTTTCGGCTTGGCTTCTGCCACTGCAGAAAGTATCGCTGCCAAATGATAAATAGTATCTATTTTGTGCTTTTTTACAACTTCCTCAATCGTACCAATTTCTGCACAATCAATAATTTCAAATGGCCCAGAATTAAGCAACTCTTCACTAGGTTTTCTTTTATGCCCTGCTGCTACTACATTTTCATTAGCATATTTTTCACGCAGTGCTAATGTAAGCTCGGAACCAATTTGGCCCGTTGCTCCTGTCACTAAAATCTTCCGCATAAATGCCATAGTACCTCCTCTTTTAATCACTATCAAAATAGGATTAAACTTATTATTTCCTAATACACCATTTTCTTAAAGATTGTAATCCTTACTAAATACGTTTCTAATCTCCCGATGTAGGAGCTTTACTGCAAGAACAATGCCTCTCGCCAGGAATATTTATTACTACTTCACTTAAAACATTGCGGAACATTTTGTTCATTTCTCCCATTTTTTCTACCACTTCCTTATGAGAAATCATATGATCAGAAATACCTGCTGCAAAATTTGCTACAGCAGCAATCGTAGCATAACACATACCTAATTCTCTTGCCAGTACTACTTCAGGAACACCAGTCATTCCAACCACATCCCCGCCTAAAATACTGTAAGCTTGTATTTCTGCTCTTGTTTCAAATCTTGGACCTTCTACAGATACATATGTACCTTTTTTGGAATAAGGATAGTCAAATTTCTCCATTGCTTTTTGGATAGCCATGGCTAATTCAGGACAATATGGATCTGTGCAATCTGTATGCACTACCTTATCTTGAGAAAAAAAAGTATCTTCTCGTTTTTTTGTAAAATCAAGAAATTGATCAACAATAACAAACGTACCAGGCAAAATCTCCCTGTTAATTGAACCTACGGCAGCAGTTGCAATAATACGTTCTACACCCAACTTATATAAAGAAAAAATATTGGCTCTGTAGTTTATTTTATGAGGCGGTACAGTATGTCCTGTGCCGTGGCGAGTTTCAAAAAACACATTTCTTCCTTCTAATTCTCCTTGTATAAGATTCACAGTGCCAAATTCAGTTTTTACAGCTATTGGCTCTGCATTTTGTAAAAAGTCTGGCGTATAAACACCAGTACCTCCAATAATGCCGATACTTTTCATGTTTACCTCCATATCATTTTAACATTTTTCAAGAATTTTTCTATTGCTTTTTAAAACTTTGTATCTATAATTATTTGACGGGGCAGTAGTTCAGCGGGAGAACGCATCCCTCGCACGGATGAGGTCAGGGGTTCAAATCCCCTCTGCTCCACCAAGTTTTTTCAAAATAAAAGTAACCGGTCCATTATTAACAAGATTTACTTCCATATATGCGCCAAAAATCCCAGTCTTAACAGTCTTAACCTGCTTTTTTATCTCTTCCACAAATAATTTATAAAGCGAAATTGCCAAATCCTCTCCCGCTGCATTGCTAAAACCAGGCCGATTGCCCTTCTTAATGTAAGAGGTAAGTGTAAATTGCGAGATAATCATAATTTCACCATTTATATCCTTTACAGAAAGATTCATTTTTCCATGTTCGTCAGGAAAAATTCGCAGTCCACAAACTTTTTTTGCAAGATATTTTGCTTCTCTCTCTGTATCTCTCTTTTCCACGCCAATTAAAATGAGCAATCCATTGCCAATTGTTGAAACTATCTCACCGTCAATACTAACTGACGCTCTCTTCACTCTCTGAAGAACTATCCTCATATATTCTCCTTTTACCCCACCGCACCGTTATTACTTCAGGAATAAGCTTAATTTCCCTCGCAATATCCGTTATAAGAGAATGCTTCTCAGCAACAAAAGAAAAACGTAAATATGATTGGTAATACCCGTGTTTCCTTTTTTCTGTTCTATTTGATGTACGAAAGTTTTCTATATTCACATTCATTTCACTTGTAACTCTTGATATTCTATAAATAATACCTGGCACATTCCAAACAGTTATTCTAAAATATACCAAAAATTTTGCCTTCCCTTTTGCTTCCCAAACAGCAGGCAACACTTTCCCACCACTGCTTATAATCGCTACTAAATTCGGGCAATCCTTCTTATGAATTTTTATTCCCCTTCCTCTCGTTACATAACCTATAATTGGATCCTGTGGTTCCGGATTACAACATCTTGCAATAGATATCTTTATTCCTTTAACACCGGGGACAGCAGGATAATAAACTGTTTCTTCCTTCTGAAAGATGCGCGGAGTAGCTCTGCGTACATAAGATCTTTTGACTTCTTTCTTCTCCTGTTGTTCTTCCTTTTTCTCGCTTTTTTCTTCCGGCGTCTCTCGCAGTTTTCTGAGCCAATACCTAATTTTTGAACGTGCAGAAGAAGTTCTTACAAATTGTAACCAGTCAAGTTTTGGTCCAATTGAAGACTTTGACGTAAGAATTTCTACACGGTCTCCTGTCTTTAGCTCTGTCGGCAAAGGAACAATAGCGCCATTTATTTTAGCTCCAACACAATAATTTCCAATATCCGTGTGTACTCTGTATGCAAAATCAATAGGAGTAGCCCCCACTGGAAGATCAATAACATCGCCTTTTGGCGTAAAAACAAGCACCTCTTCGCTAAATAAATCTCCTTTTACCATTTCTACAAATTCTTTTGTAGACCGAACTTCTTTTTGCCAATCAACAATCTGACGAAGCCACATCAACTTACTCTCATAATTCTTATCAAGCTGAATGCCTTCTTTATATTTCCAATGTGCTGCTATGCCAATTTCATCATGCTTATGCATTTCTCTTGTTCTAATTTGAACTTCGAGTGGCTCACCAGATTTTGTGATAACCGTTGTATGGAGAGATCGATAACCATTGGGCTTCGGCATCGCTATATAATCCTTCACTCTCCCGGGAATTGGTTTATATGAATTATGAAGAATGCCTAATACTTGATAGCACTCAGGGACAGATAACACAATGATTCGTACGGCGACAAGGTCATAAATTTCATTAAACTCTTTTTCCTCCCTCATCATCTTTCTGTATATACTATAAAGATTTTTTGGCCGCCCAGAAATCTCTGCTTTTATACTTTGTCCATTCAGTAAATCCTTGATTTCCTTCACAATATCACTGACAAATTTTTCTCTCTCATCTCTTTTGCTTGAAACCTTTTTTGCAAGCTCATAGTATTCATCCTGCTTGAGATATCTAAAACTTAAATCTTCTAATTCCCACTTTACTTTGTAAATACCCAGCCTGTGTGCCAGTGGAACATAAATATCCATTGTATCCATTGCAATCTGTTTTTGCCGATCAGGAGGAAGAAAAAATAGAGTTCTCATATTATGCAATCGGTCTGCCAGCTTTATAATGACAACTCTTACATCTGAAGCCATTGAAAGAAGCATTTTGCGAAGATTTTCAAGCTTTGTTTCTTCGGAAGAAAAATGATCCATGTATTCTAATTTTGTAACACCATCAACAAGAAAAGCAATATTTTCTCCAAACTCTTTTTTAATTTTGTCCAGAGTAACGGATGTATCTTCAACAACATCATGAAGAAGTGCTGCAGCATAACTTTCTGCGTCAAGCCGCATTTCAGCAAGAATAAGCGCAACATGGAGCGGGTGGATAATATATTTATCTCCAGATTCTCTTGCTTGCTCGCCGTGCGCTTTTTTTGCGAATTCGTAAGCCCTTTTAACCAAAGAAATCTCCTCATCGCCAAGATAAGAAGAGATTTCTTTCAGCAATTTTTCAAATAATGTTTGCTCGTTCAAGTTAATCGAAGTTTATTAATGAAAATACAGGATATTTCTTTAACTTCTCTTCTCCTTTAAGATTTTTCAAAATAATAATAAAACCCCAACCAATAATTTTTCCACTAGCTTCTTCGACAAGCTCACTTGCTGCAGCTGCAGTGCCTCCAGTAGCAAGCAAATCATCTATCATCAATATTCTTTCTCCCTTTTTTATGGCATCTTTATGCATCTCTAAAATAGACATACCATACTCTAATTGGTATTCCTTTCTTACTAATTCAAAAGGAAGCTTGCCTGGTTTTCTTATTGGCACAAAACCTACACCAAGTTTAATAGCAATGGGAGCACCTATCATCAATCCCCTTGCTTCAATGCCTACCACTTTATCAATACCTTTGTCTTTAAAAAAATCTGCAACTTGTTCAATCGCATAGCCAAATGCTTTGCCATCAGAAAGTAAAGGCGTAATATCCCGAAATAGAATTCCTTTCTGCGGGAAATCTGGAATGTTCCGTATATACTTTGTTAAATCCATTTTTACCTCCTCCCTTATTGCTACATTAAATTATATCCAAAAATGTTTACTCAGCAAAAGATAAAAAAATTATCTTCGTTTCCTTTTAGATTTTTTTCCTCTCTTTTTCTTTAAAGCCTTTTTACTCAAAGAAACTTTCTGTTCCGTATGGGATTCGCTAGTAGTAGTTTCAACGCGAGATTCTACAGAGATAACGCGCTTTTCCGTCACGCTACTTACCTTTTCCTTACCCTTGTGCCATAATACAAGAAGCGGAGAAGCAATATAAATCGAAGAGTAAGTTCCTGCAAGCAGTCCAAACATTAGTGTCATCGAAAAATCTCTCATTGTAGGCCCTGCAAAAACGACCAATGCAAAGGATGCGAAAAATGTTGTAATGGACGTATTCATAGATCTTACCCAGACACCAGTGATACTTTTGTTAACAAGCATGGGAAAAGTTTCCTTTCCTCTAAACTTTACATTTTCTCGTACTCTATCCATCACAACGACACTATCTTCCACGGAATATGTTATAATGGTAAGCAATGCTCCTATAAATGGAGCATTAAGTTCTATTCTGAAGATTGCAAGCAAGCCAAGGGTAACAAAGACATCATGAAGTAAGGCAATAATGGTTGCAAGGCCAAATTTAAATGTGAATCGCATTGTAATGTAAAAAAGTATAAAGAGGAGAGCAAGAGCAAGTGAAATAAGCCCACTTTTTTTAAGTTCATTGCCAATGACCGACGCAATAGAAGTAATACCAATTTGCTCCGTGTCTACTTTAGCTATATTAACAGATATTCCATCAATAATTCTATTTTTTACATCATTATCCAATGTCTCTGCTTTGATTTTAATAAAAATTTTGTTCCCTTGCGCTTCCTGAATAATTGCATCTTTAAACCCCTCAGAAGCAAGAATGTCACGCACTGCTCCTACGTCTGGTTTTTCCTCGCATGTAAGGGTAATTACCGTCCCTCCCATAAAATCAATGCCAAAATTCAAGGGGGATCCAATAGTAAGCTGATTAACTACCATTGAAGTAATGCCAACTAAAATGATAGCAGCAGAAATAATTAGCCAGATCTTTGTATGCTTTATAATATTCCAATTTGCTATTTTCTCTCTCAAGTTCATCTGCGCACCCCCTATATCCCAAACATCCACGGTTTCTTTGCCGCGGAATCCGGAATCAATAAATTAGCAAGAGAATGGGTCACAACAACTCCGCTCAAAAAACCTACAAGAATACCTACAGAAACAGTTACGGCAAATCCTTTAATCACGCCGGAACCAAAATAAAACAACACTATTGCCCCAACAAGAACCGTCAAGTTTGAATCAAATACCGTCCTGAGCGCTTTGGCAAAACCAGCCGAAATAATAGAGCGCGTTGATTTGCCAAGCTTTAACTCTTCTTTCATCCTCTCAAATACAATAACATTAATATCTACTGCCATACCAAGTGAAAGAATTGCACCTCCTATAGCAGGTAGTGATAATGTTGCATGTAGTAAAAAAAGTAGAGCCACCTCAACTGTCATATAAAACACAAGTGCTATGGCTGCAAGAACGCCAAGAAAACGATAGAAGAAAATCATATAAAGGAAAATGAGAAGTATTGCAATAATTATCGCAATTAAAGCCATTCTAACAGACTTTTGCCCAAGAGAAGGACCCACAACATCTTCCTCTATAAAATTAAGCTTAACGGGGAGTGCACCACTTCTCAAAAGTGCCGCATCATCCGCAGCTTCTTCGGCTGTAAAGCCTCCTTCAATAATTCCTTCTCCTCCAGTAATGGCACTCCTCACAACTGGATTCATCAGCAATTTATTATCAAGATAAATTGCAATTGTTTTGCCCACGTTCTGAGCAGTAACATCAGCAAATATCGTAGCACCCTCACTATCTAATTTAAACTGTATGATAGGTTCACCAAGAGACTCGGGATCATTGCTAAATGCAAGATTTGCATCTTTTATATGATCGCCCGTTAGAACAACGGTACCATCTTCAGTTTTGAATTCAAGTAGCGCAGTCTGCCCTATAAGTTCTTTGGCACGCTGTGGATCTTTCCACCCGGGAAGCTCTACATCAATTCGCATCCAATGTGCACCCTTTTCTTGTACGACAATGGCCTCACTCAAACCAAGGTTATTTACCCTTCTCTCTAAAACACTCAGTGTACTTTCCATTTTTTCCCTTGTTACTTGTGTTTCCGGGGTGCTCTCTGCTTCTAAAACAAATTTCACACCACCCTTAAGATCTAAGCCAAACCTTGGTTTCACTGCCTGTTCCAAAGAGGTTAGTTCTTCTAATGGCTTGTTCAATGCACGAATTCCAACATAATCAATCCAGAAAGCTGTAAGGAATATAAATACAATAACAATAACAGCCACAATTCTCTTTTTCCTCATCCTAAATCCTCCTCATTTCATTAAATTCACAAAATTAATATAAAGAAAACTTTCCTTTTGTCAATTAAGAAAGTTTTGTTTTATTTACTTCCAAACGAAACTCACAATCTAAAACTGATGCTGCTTTTCTACACATAACCATTCGCGTAAGAAATATTTCAAAAAATTCCATTACCTGGCAAATTTTTATATCAATATTTAAATTAAGGGAGATTTCTTTTTTCTCCTGATCCACAAAAATACTCGATTTTACAACAGCAAAGTTTACACGATCATGTATGTCAAAAGTTGCAGGATTTGAATTTCTTACCCTGCTTCTGTGGACATCTGCTTTGTCAGCTAACACAACAGCTGCTGTTATAGGGTTTGTAGCGATACCGGAAGGCTCTTCATGATTTGCAATTGCTTCACCCACAGCTGCAATTTCGTTCATGTCGCCATCCATTTCTTCAAGTACTCGCATAGCAAGAATGGCCCCATTCTGAGGATGATTTTCTCTGCCAAGGAAATTGCCCATATCATGCATCCATCCAGCAATGGCAGCGAGTTCAACTTCTCGTTTTGGAAACCCTGTTTTCTTTAATATCTTAAAAGCAAGATCTGCTGTTATGCCAACATGCCTGAATCCATGTTCAGTATACCCTATTTCATCAAGATAGTCATCGGCTTTTTTAATATATATTTTCACTTTTTCATTATTTTTTACATCTTTAAGATAAATTCTCATTCTCTGTTCTTCAGAAAATCTTTTAATTTATCAAAATCTTCTTTCAGTGTGCCTTTCAAAGCTCCATGATAAAGAACAGCAGCAGGGTGGTACATAGGCATAAATGTAAAACCATCCTTTTTAATAACAGTTCCGTGTATCTTGCCAATGCTAAGCTCAGAAGAAATCAAAGTTTTAAGAGGCGTATTTCCTAATGTGCAGATTACTTCTGGTTGTACAAGAGCTATCTGCGCTATAAGGTATGGCTTACAAGCATCTACCTCTAAGGGAAGCGGGACTCTATTATTTGGTGGACGGCATTTTACAATATTCCCAATAAATACGTCTTCTCTTTTAAGATCAATGCCTGTTAATAACTCATCCAAAAATTTACCTGCAGCTCCAACAAATGGGCGTCCTGTTAAATCTTCTTGCTTGCCAGGACCTTCGCCGATAAAAAAAATACGAGCATTTATAGATCCTTCACCTGGTACAGGCAACGTTCTTGTCTTATAAAGAGAACATTTGTTGCAACTACTTATGTTGTTGGAAATCTCATTAAAAAGTTGATTCTTCACTCTACAGATCTCCGACAAGTACTTTTCCTCTTTTACTTGAGGAAGTATCCCTGGCAAATGTCAAAAATTCATCAAATCGAACTGACTCCACTTCTTGCATAAGCGTCTTTATACTCTTTACTTTTCCTTGAAACATGCCCTGCATACCATTTCTTTGCATACGTCCGCTGCTGCTTTCCAGCCCAAGAACTAAATTCCCAAGAATATATTCCCTGACATCCTGAAATTCTTCCTTTGATAACCCTTTCACCCGAATATTATCAATCTCTTTGTTTATGATGTTTTCTACTTTTTCGATATTTTCGGGAAGTGCCGAAGCATAAATAGTCGTCCCACCAGTATCGGAAAAATTAACCGGATACGCATAAACAGTATAAACAAGCCCGGATTTTTCTCTCAGTTTTTGAAAAAGCCTGGAAGACATATTGCCTCCAAGGATCGTTGTGTACATAGATTGAAGAATGCTGCGCCTACTAAATGATTTTTCTCCTTTTAAAGTGATAGCCAGATGAATCTGTGCTCCATCCTTTTTAAATAATCTCTTCTGAAACAAAAAAGTAGGCAGTTCGTTAAAAGTATCAATCTTGCTCCCGTGAGGCATATTAGAAAAATATTCTTCTATATAATTGCTTATCGTTTTTTTATCGATGTTCCCGACAACAGAAACAAAAATATTCTCCTTGTTAAACGAATTATTGAACCATTTCAGTAAATCTGAACGTTTTAATTTTTCTACTGTTTCCTTCTCCCCAAGAGGGTTATTAGCTATTGAGTTATTGCCCCATATAGATCTAAGTACCTCCGCTTGGCAAATATCCTGCGGTGTATCATAATACTCATTGATTTCTTCCATTATTACTGCTCTTTCTCTATTTAAAAGAGTTTTATTAAAAAGAGGATTAATTAAAATATCTGATAGAATATCAAACCCTTTCTTGGCATGCTTGCTAAGAAGTTTTGTGTAAAAAAGAGAATATTCCGAAGATGTATAAGCGTTCAAGCTGCCACCAAGACGTTCTATTTCATGTGATACTTGAAACGATGAACGCCTTTTAGTTCCCTTAAAAACTGCATGTTCAATAAAATGAGCTATGCCAAGTTCATTCTTACGTTCGTAGCGGCTTCCGGATTTTACAAACACACCGATTATCACCGAAGGAAATGACTTATTCTCTTCAATAAAATACCGTATGCCGCTTGAAGTTTTATCTACAGAAAAATATTCTTTACTTTTTGTCATTTCCTTTTTGAGATGAGTTTTTCTCTAATCCCTTCCTTGTAAGTTGAATCTTGCCATTGTCTTCCACTTTCATCACTTTTACCCTTATTTCATCTCCTATTTTAATCTCTTTGTTGATATCTTTTACAAATTTGTCTGACAATTGAGAAACGTGAAGAAGTCCCACCGAATTTGGCAGAATCTGTACAAAAGCACCAAAATTTTTAATATCCACCACTTTACCAGTATATATTTTATTCGCCTCTGGTTCTTCAAGTAGGCCAATTATTTGAGCTCTTATCTGCTCGCCTATCTCTCCATCAGGAGCACTAATATATACTGTTCCGTCAGGTTCAATATTAACATCCGACTCTGTTTCTCCAATGATGCCTTTGATTGTTTTGCCACCAGGACCTATGAGTAAACCAATTTTATCTGGGCTAATTTTTATCGTAAAAATGCGCGGTGCATATGGAGAAATCTCTTCCCTTGGTTCAGGAAGAACACTCAGCATCTTCTCTAATATGAAAAGCCTTGCATCTTTTGCCTGACTCAAAGCTTCTTTTAAAATTTCAAGTTTAATGCCTTTTAGTTTAATGTCCATTTGAAGTGCAGTTATTCCATCTTTAGTTCCAGTAACCTTAAAATCCATATCTCCAAAATGATCTTCTGCCCCTTGAATATCAGTAAGAATAGCATACCGTTCTCCTTCACTGACGAGACCCATTGCAATACCTGCAACAGCCTTTTTGATGGGGACACCAGCATCCATAAGTGCAAGAGTAGATCCACAAGTAGCTGCCATTGATGAAGAACCATTCGACTCGAGTACCTCGGAAATAACCCTTATTGTATAGGGAAACTCTTCTTCAGAAGGCAGTACTGGCAATAAAGCTCTTTCAGCAAGTGCACCGTGGCCAATTTCTCTCCTGCTGGGGCCCCTCATAGGCCTTACTTCACCTACCGAAAATGATGGGAAGTTATAGTAATGCATATATCGTTTTTTAAATTCCGGCTCAAGAGACTCTATAAGCTGTCCTGCTCCCTGAGCACCAAGCGTTGCAATAGATAAAACCTGCGTTTGTCCTCTTGTAAAGAGTCCGCTGCCATGCGTATGCTCCAACAATCCTACTTCTATGCTTATATCTCGTATTTCGTTGAATTTTCTACCGTCTACCCTTATTCCTTCCAGCGTGCGTTTTCTAAAATCTTTTTCTAAAAGTTCATCGAAAATATAGTTGATATCCGTTTCCTTTTCGGGATTTTCTTCTAATGCTTCTTTTATAATTTCTTCTTTCATATCATCCAGAGCTTTTTCCCTTTGAAGTTTTTCGGTACTCTGTGAAACAGCTTCAATTTTAGAAAAGAATAAAGAAGCAACAGTCTCTTTCAAAGACTCATCAACTGTAATTTTAGGTACCGTAATTTTCTCTTTCCCTATCGCTTCTCTCAAATCTTCTTGAATGAGAGCAAGTTTTTTAATCTCAGGAATTGCAAATTCTATTGCAGCAGTCATTTGATCTTCTGAAATCTCATTTGCTCCAGCTTCAACCATCAAAAGAGCATCTTTTGTCCCGGCAATGCTTAAATTTAAATCGCTTTCTTTCAATTCTTTTTCTAATGGATTTACCACGAATTTACCGTCAATAAAACCAACTTTAACAGCACCCACAGCTTCGGTAAATGGTTCATCCGAAATAAGCGATGCTGCTGAAGCAGCGCTGAGAGCAAGTATTTCCGGAGAAATCTCCCCTCCAGAAGAAAGAACATACGCAATAATTTGAACAGGTCTCCTAAACTGCCCAGGAAACAAGGGACGTAATGCCCTATCTATAAGCCTTGAACTAAGCGTCTCTTTTTCAGATGGTCTTCCTCCTCTTTTGAAAAATCCACCCGGAATTTTGCCTGCAGCATACATTTTTTCCGAATATAGTACAGTGAGTGGGAAAAAATCCATCGGCTCCGAAGATTCTTTTCCCATGGTAGATACTGCTAACACAACAGTCCCGCCGCAAGAGGCAACCACTGCACCACCTGCCTGCTTTGCTACTCTGCCTACTTCAAACTTAACGCTTTTTCCGCTAATTTCAATCTCTTTAGCTATAATCATATTATGCTCTCAACTTAAGATCCTTAACGATCTTATTGTACCGCTTTTTATCAACATTCTTCAAATAATTTAGAAGCCTTCTCCGCTCGCCAACCATTTTAAACAAACCACGCCTTGAGGTATAATCTTGTTTGAATGTTTGCAAGTGCTTGGTAAGCTTAGAAATTCTACTTGTGAGAAGCGCTATCTGAACCTCAGGAGAACCAGTGTCTCCATCATGTCGTTGAAATCTTTTGATGATTTCTTCTTTTTCGTCTTTTGTAATCATAAATCCTCCTTAAATTATTATATTTTCGCTTTTATCGAAGGTTGTCGTCGGAGCCTCGATATTCCTCGTTAAAAGTCAAAATATATTATACACATTTATTGAAGTTATGCAAACGAAAATAAATCTTTGCTTCTCTTACATCTTGATGAATTTGTTCAATTAGATTCTGCGGTTTGTCAAATTTTTTTTCATCACGTATTCTCTTTAAAAAGTGTAACTTCACATCAGTCCCATAAAGATCTTTCTTTTCATCTATAAAATATATTTCTACTTTTAGTTGATCATTTTTTCCAAATGTAGGGTTAAACCCCACATTTGTGACAGATTGAAAAAACTTACCTCCTGTTTCTGCAAGAGTGATATAAACTCCAACTGGTGGAAGCAACTTGCTTCCATTCTTATACGCAATATTCGCAGTAGGGAACCCCAGCAAGCGCCCTACACCTCTCCCTTTTACCACATCCCCTGAAATAAAAAACATATATCCCAAAAAAGCATTTGCCGTTTCTATTTTGCCATTCATAATAAGCTGATGTATAAAAGAGCTTGAAACTGTCTTACCATTAATATCAAACAAAGAAATAGAATATACATCGATGCCAAATGGTTTTGCAAGTTTTTTCAGGTAAGTCACATTACCAGTCCGCCTATATCCAAACCTGAAATCTTCGCCTACAACAATACCTTTTGCATTTACTTTTTGAACTATTTCTTTTTTAAAAAATTCTTCGGGAGATAATTTCATAAATTTATTGCACATTTCTACAACATAAGTACATTGTATACCGTTTTCCCTAAGAAGAAATAGTTTTTCTTCAAGCAGTGTGAGAAATTTTCTTTTCATTTCCTTTATAGGATGGCTATAGAAAGTATAAACGAAAGGAGTTGTATTTTTCATCTTTGCAACTTTTATTGTTTCTTCAATAAGCAATTGATGGCCTCTATGCACGCCATCAAACATACCTATTGTAACTACGGTGTTTTCTTTAACGGAATCACCATATTTATATATCTTCATTCAACACCTTTTCGGGATGTACTTTACCATCTTTATACCTACCAATGCCTATAAAAACTCCCTTTTCATCTCTGACAACAACTTTATCTACAGTAATATCTAAGCCGTTCTTAAACCGGTCTGCTTCTTTTACAAAAAACACGGGTAGATCAATTGCTTGATCGGCAGCCAAAAAACCTTTATCAAAATTACCGCTCTTAATTCTTCCAAAAGTAGTAGCATCGCTAATACAAAATCTTCCAATAGAAAGCCGCGTAATAGCAGAAAGAGTAGCAAAAGTGCCTAATGCTCTTCCCATATCTCTTGCAATAGACCTCATATATGTTCCCTTCGAACAAGTAATATCAAGCACAAGTTTGTTACAATGGAAAGAAATAATTGACATTTTATGTATTTCTACCTGACAGGGCTTCTTTTTAATAATTTCTCCCTGTCTTGCGTATTTGTAAAAAGGTTTTCCTTTAAATTTTTTTGCCGAATAGTCCGGAGGAATCTGCTCTATTATACCAATGAATTGATCCAGGACTCTTTTTATTTCTTCGATAGTCACGACAGAATCTTTTTGATTTATTATGCTGCCAGTAATATCGTCAGTATCCGTCTCAATTCCAAATTGAATCTGTATTACATATCTTTTTTCATCCGTATCAATATAAGGAATAAAACGTGTAGCACTGTTCAGAACAACAATCATAAGCCCCGTAGCCATAGGGTCAAGTGTTCCTATATGGCCTGCCTTTTTGGCGTTAAGGATTTTTTTCACTCTATTTGTAATAGCAAAAGAAGTAAGACCAAATGGTTTAGCAATTAATAAAATATTTTTTCCCAATATATCCATTATGCAATCCAACCTTTTCAAGTTTAAGCATCTTGATTTTATTATCTATCCCACCAGAAAATCCACCAATTTCTCCATTGCTTCTTACAACCCTGTGGCAGGGGATAATTATAGGAAGAGGATTATTTCTCATAGCCGTTCCAACAAGTCTGGCATATCTTTTGTCACCAAAAACTGCACTGGAGATACCACCGTAAGAAGAAACTTTGCCGTATGGTATGTTTTGCACTTCCTTAAAAATTGGCATAAATTTTGAATAAAATGCAGACACCTGATATTTCAGTGCACCAGCGCTTCCCTTCCAATATTCTTTAATAGAAAAATTAAGCTCTACGTTGTTTTGAAATGTGCAATGATTAACAAATGTAATTTTTAATATAATTCCAGATTTCTCTTCTACCTTCAATAAAATATCATAGAAATTAATGCAATATACCCCATCATTCATTATTTGCGGATTCAATAGTAACGCTTACAGATTCTGGCTGTACTATGGAAATTACAACGGCTTTAGGTATGCCTTCGATTGTAACGGGTAATTGATATGTGCCATCAGTAATGCCGGTGGCATCTACAACAGGAACAATGGTAAGAACATCAATAGAGTTAATGTCTTCTTCAAAGCCAGAAACAATCACTTCAACTTTCTCGGGATGAGCTTTACCCACGAGATCGTCGTCTGTTTTAACAATAATAGTTAGGGTAAACTTTTTCCCTATGATAGGCTTTACTTCAATTTTTATTTTACAATGGTCAGCACCAATAATATTCACTCCTTCCGGCACGATAAGCAAGGGTTCAAATTCAGTAGATTTTGTGATATCACCTATATTTAAAACATCAGTAGTGATATAAGAAACATCGGATAAAGACAGAAAATCACCAGATATAGAAATAACGGCTGGCTCTACTGAAATAGATTTTATTCCAAACCCTTTAAAAACAGTACCATTAAGGTTGGGAACAATAGGCACTATTTTTGCAACAGTAACACTGCTCTGAGAAACCTTAACCATACAACTAATGGGACTAACCTGCACATCTACTATATTTTCCCCATCTTTTCCAAATATTTTCACGGGAAGAGTTAAATTCGTTTCTTCTTTGATTCCTGTAAGGTCAATTTGAATAAATACTTCTTTGATGCTGGCTAACACACTTTCAGGACCAGTAATACTTGCTTTATCAGGAGTAATGATGGGTGTCCCAGGAAGAAAACCTTCTTCTGCTTCACCGCTAAATTTTACAGCTATCGGCATAATAATTGTAGTTAATTTTTCAAGGCTTACTCTCGCTTTTTCAGGAGATACTTTTTCTATTGTCACTCCCGTAAGAGGAGATTTTGCATCAACATCTACATAATATTCACCAAGTGTTTTGCTAGAAAGATCAATCAATGCAGTAAAATCCTGCTCTTTTAGACCAAGGATTAATCTGCTCGGTCCTCCAGCGGTAACATTTACATAATCTGTTTTATTTTTAATAACCACACCAGGTTCCATATTTATCGCCACCACGGGTACCTTAAATGTGCGCACTACAGTAGGTCCTTGCACGCCTGCCACATAATACCATATTAATATGGCAAGTATAATCGAAATAACCTTTATATTAAAAATTTTCAAAAAAAATTTTTTCATTCTACTTGCGTATTTCCTCCTTTTCGGACCATGTCGGTTTTGCCATAACAAGCAACATGCCGCGGAGTTCTAATGGACTAAGATAACGGGTTAATTTTCCTTTTATTGCAAGAGAGATAATGCCTGTCTGCTCAGAAACAACTATTGACAAAGCATCTGTCTCAGCTGTTATACCTACAGCTGCTCTGTGTCTTGTGCCAACTTCCTCTTTATCAAGTGATTCATCAAGAGAAAGAGGAAGTATGCAGCGTGCGGCCTCTATTCTCAGATCTTTGATAATTACAGCACCGTCATGAAGAGATGTATTAGGATAAAAAATTGTATTAAGTAATTCCGCCTTCACAAATGATTTGATAGGTACACCCGTTTCTATATATTCTAGCAAAGGCGTGCCTCTCTCTATTACAATTAAAGCACCCATTTTATTGAGTGATAAAAATTTTACACTTTTTATTATTTCGTCAACGATACTTTGAAAATCTTCCATGCTAATAAGCTCCATTTTTTCACCAATAACAATTCCCTTTCCCAGTCCTGTAAACCATTTTCTCAGCTCTGGTTGAAATACAACGACAAAAAGAATCGGAAGAAATGTCACAGAAAATTGAAGCAAGCCGTTCATTACATAACCTACCGTAACAAGACGAATCGAGTTAGTTACCTTTGCTAAAATTATCAAAGCAATAAAATAGACAGCAATACCTTCTGCAAGTTGCAATGTTCTAGTATGCTGAATAGCGCGTAACACAAAATAAATAACCATACTTACTATAAGAATGTCAACGATAGCAAGTGCAACATACTTTGCATTAAAATTAGCAATCATAAAATTAATCATTTCGTTCATTAATATGTTTTACCAAAATTTTATATTTTTTGCAAGAATAAACGCTTATAAAAATGCTGTTTTCCTTCAATAATTATGCCACATAAATATGCGAACCTTGTTCATCTTTTGTAACACGAAGTTCATAGGGGAAACTTTCCTTTATTTCCGAAACATGAGTTATTATAAGAATTTTTTTAAACTCAGTTTTTATTGCATTAAGTTCTTCAAGCACATTTGCTTTGCCTGATTCGTCTTGACTGCCAAAACCTTCATCAATAATCAACATTTCCAATGGCATACCAGAAAGAGATGCTAAAAAGAGAGAAATGCCAATTCTTATTGCAAGATTGATTCTAAACTGCTCTCCTCCACTGAAAAGCACATATCGCCTTCGCATTTCTTTATCGTATACTTCTATGTCTAATGTATTTTTTTCTTCACCTTTTCTGGTTGTTTTCACTGTTCTAAATTTTAGTTGCATTGTTCCGCCGCTCATCTTCCTTAAAATTTCATTTGAAATATCTTCTATCTGTGGTACAACACTCCTGATAATAAGGCTTTGAATTCCTTCTTTTCCAAACATATCGACACAAACATCCAGAATACGCTCATCATCATCCATCTTCGTCATCTCAATCAATTTTTTATTAAGTTTGCTTTTCTCTTCTTCGACTTTTTTACACTGCTCTTCAATACGAATCATCTTATCATGCTCGCCATGGTATTGAAAAGATATATCTTTAAATTCCTTGTCAATAGAATTGTAGTTTTCATTAACATCGCCAAGATTTTCAATTTCTTCTGCTGTTTTCTTAATTTTCCCCGTTAATTCTTTTGTCTCCTTCTCTCCTTTTTCTATCTCCTTATAAAGAGATGAAAGATGTTTCTCTCCTTCTTCTTTACGCGCTTTTGCTTCTCTGAGGTTCAGAAAAAGCATTCGATAATCTTGCAAGGTTTTCTTCTTTCTCTTGCATTCATCAAATATTTTTTCATTGAATCCTATACTTTTTATAAATTTCCCTAATTTCAAAATTTCTTTTTTTTCTTTCGATAAAAACTCATGATCTTTGAGTATTCGCTTCACTTCTTCCATCTCACGCAACCATTTTTCACTTTGCATCTTCATTGCATCGATATTTTTTCCAATCGCTTCTATTTTATTCTGAGAAACGGCCTGCTCAGACTGAACATCACGCAAAAATTTACTTAACTGCTGCTTCTCTTCTTCCTTTTTTTTCAATTCATCTTCTTTGACTCTTGTTTTTTCTTCAATCCCATTAAAGCCTATCACTATCGCTTTAAATTTATTCAAAGCGTCCATTTCCGCATCCGACATTACGCCCTTTTTAAGAGCAATATCTTTTCTCTTGAGTTGTGTAAGAACTTTTTCCCGCTCTGTTTCTTTTATCAATTTCGCAGCTTTTAATGAATGCATCTCTTTTGTGTACTTCACAAGATTTTCTTTTAACTCTATGAGCATTTTTGCATCTAATGCAGTTTGAATGGATTCTATTTCTCCATCCAGCTTTGAAAGAATCAGATTTTTTTTGTAAAGGAGATTTTTACTTTCAGCGATCTCCTCTGTATATTTCAGCTCCACCTCTTTTCTATGTTCATCAGTGAGAGGAGAGCCGCAAAGAGGGCAGTTTTTTGTTTCTTCAGAAATAAAGCAAAGCTTTTCTTTGAGTGTAAAAAGATTAGCTTCCATCATTTTAATTTCACTTGAGAGAGATGCTTTTCTTTTTATAAGCTCTTCTTTTCTATTCTCCTTTTCCTCCTTCCCTTTTTCAACACGTCTGATTTTAGCTTCTGTTTCATCAATTTCTTTTTTAATCGTTTCCAATACAATTTTTTTTAGTGCGCTCTCAATATCTTTAATTTCTTTTTCTAACCTTTCTCTTTCCATATTAAGCGTAGCTAAACGCTCCTCTTTTCTTCTTTTCAATTCTCCTATTTTATTTTTTGCGTTCTCCTTTTCCTTACATAAATTACGCAAAATTTTTAATTCTTCCCTTGCTAAAAAAATGCTTTTCTCTATTTCTTTTTCTCGAACTTCTAAATCGCTCTTGCTCTTAAGCAATTTTTTATTTCTTACTTTTTCAGCTTGTCGTTCTCTAGCAAAATTTTTAATAGAATCTTGATTTTCTTTAATTCTTTCTCTTAAATCAGTTTGCTTCCGCACTTTTAATGCTGTATCTCTTTCTACAGTACTTTTAAGTAATTCCCTTTTTATTTCAGCTTGTGAAATCTTATTCTTTTTCTCCAGAAGTTCATTATATAAATTTTCATTCTCAATATATGCATTATAGCCGTTTATTATTTCTTCCTTCTTTTTTAGTATCTCTTCCATCCGTAAAAGTTTTTCTTTTTGACTTTTGACTTCGTTTTTCTTTTGAAACAAGGTCTTATCATGCTTCTCTTTTTCTCTAGAAAAATGCTCGATCAATTGTTTAAGTTGATGCCATTTATCCAATTGTTTTCGAGCCTTTTCGTATTTCTCTGTTATTTCTTCTTTTCTTTCCTTCAAAGATACAATTTGCTTCTTCTTTTCTGCAAGAGCTTTCTCTATTTCCCTGTTATCATCTATCAATTCTCTAGTATTCTTTATGTTTATTTTAAGAGCATCTTTTAATGCCTTAATCTCTCTCCTTTCGTCCAGAGCTCTTTCGCGTGCATATTCATAAATATCAAGGCCTAGCATCTCACGAACAATCTCCATCTTCTCTGATGGTTTTTTGGCAGTAAAAAAATCAGATTTCCCCTGTAAAATGAAGGAGGATGTAATAAATGCGTCATAATTCATTCCGATAATCTTTAGAATTTTTTCATCCGTTTCTCTTATCTTATTCTCAGAGATATTTACAAATCCACCGTCTTTTTCAACTTCCAATAAAATATCCGATTTACTGTTTATTTTATCGTATGTCCTCGTAATTCTGTATCTATCACCATTCTGCATAAATTGAAATATTACTTTTAGGTCAGTTTTTCCGGAAGATACAACGTCTTCCACGCCTTTCTTGTTCCCTTCAATCCCTCTAGCCCTACTGAATAGAGAAAATGTAATAGCATCAAGAATAGCAGATTTCCCCTGTCCGTTTTCGCCGGATAGAAGTCCAATATGAAAATTTGTAAAATCAAGTTTTTGTTCTGTTGTATAACTTAAAAATCCTCTAACTGTAAGAATTTCTGGAATCATTGCCTATTCCTCTTTCAGAAAAGAAATCGCTCTTTTAAAAATTTCCTCTCTGTGCTTTTTTGCAAATGCACTATCCTGCCGTTTAATATATTTTTCCACAGCTTCTTCCGGAGAAATACTAAGATTCATATTGCTTCTTACAATATTATTTTGCACGGCCCGCCTATCTTCCATCCCTACAAATATCTTTGCTTCTTTTTTTGCTTTGTCTACTAATTTTTTGAATAATTTCTCATCCTGTAAATCACCTGAAAGAATTATTCTTACAATACTTTCTTTTACCCTGTCCCATTGTATAGAATCGATATCTTTATCATTGTTTATTCTTACTGTATAAAATTTGCGAGCAAAAGGGTTTTCAACAAACATAAAAGATGTTTTTTTCATACTCTCCGAAATCTCTACATCAAAAAATCCCTTCTTATCAGTTTCCTCTCCAAAATTTATTCTGTCCAGAGAACCTGGATATACAACAGGATGTCCAAATTTTTTTGTAGAAATAATCTGCATTTTATGGAAATGCCCCATTGCAATATAAGAAAATTCCTTTCTGTCAAGTTGTTCAGTGGATACGGGAACATCTGCTGCAAAATAAATGTATTTTTCCTCTCCCACTTCGCCCTCAGATAAAGGAAGATGAGCTACAAGAACAGTAGGAAACTTCCGGTCAATTTTTCCCAAAAAATAATCAATGCCACTGAAAATCTTTTCGTTCATTATGTGCCCAACTTCTTTTTCGCTTTTCTCTCTATACTCGTCCTTTGAAAGGAGATTACGCTTAAAAGGATATGGGACAGTTATAATATTTAAAGAATCAAGCCTGTAATATCCTATCGTTTTAGCAAGAACAACACCTTCAATCTCAAGTTCATCATAAAGATCAAGGTGAATATCTCTCATTGGATTGGGAGCGCCTTCATGATTCCCGGTAAGAATAAATACCTTCACCCCGTTTTGTACAAGTTTTTTTACAGTATGAGCAAACCCACGTTGAATAAAAGCCGGAGGATCTCGCCTGTCAAATATATCGCCGGCAATAATAAAAAGCTTTATGTCTTTTTCTATTGCATATCGCGCAGCAAACTGAAGCGAGAAAAATGGGTTAAAATCCTTTTCCCTCTCATAAGACCTAAAACCAAGATGTAAATCAGCTATATGTATAAATCTCATCTTACGTGATAACCACCATCAATAAATATTGCATCTCCCGTAATGTAAGACGCGCTATCAGATAGAAGAAAAACGATGAGCCTTGCAACTTCTTCTGGTGTTCCTGTCCTTCTCAGCGGCACTCTTTCTAAAAACTTATGCCTCTCTTCAGCAAATGACTCAGAAAAAAAATCATCAGTCATCTGCGTTTTAATAAGTCCAGGAATCACAGCATTAACCCGTATCTTTTTATCTCCCAGCTCTGAAGCAAGCGCTCTTACAAGCCCTATAACAGCTGCCTTAGAAAGCGCGTAGCCGGAAGATGGTGGATTTATTGCCCCAAAAAATGCATCAATTGAAGAAACGAAAATAACACTTCCCTCTTTCATAAAGATAAGTATTTTTTGTAACAGTTCAAAACCAGATTCAACATTGACCAGTTCCATTTTCCTTAGTTCATGCATCCTAAATGTTTCAAATGGCTCTGTATATATCACGCCCGCACAGTGCACAAAACCATCAATGCAACATGAAAATTGTTTAATTTTATCTACCAGATGCTCAATATTGCCACTTTCTGAAAAATCATGCTGGATAGTTTTTATATTTTTATGAAGCAAAGCCACACTCTCCAAATGTAATTTCGTTCTTCCAATAGAAATCACACTAGCTCCCCTCTCTGCAAGTAAAAGTGAGGAGGCCTTCCCTATACCGGAAGAGCCTCCTGTAATAATATATGTTTTCCCCTTAAAATACTCTAAATCATTCACTTTTTAATATTCGGTATCATGCAAAGAAACACAACTTTCTCAGTTCCAACATTTTCATAAGCATGAGGTATGTCAGGTTCAATATAAAGAGCAACACCTTCGTCTACAATTTTTTCCTCTTCACCTACTATGACCTTACATTTGCCTTTAAGCAAATAGATTTCATGCTCCCAGGAATGATTATGCAAGGGAATGACGGCACCTGCCTCCATTTCAAAATAACGCATAAAAAAATTTTTAGCTCCTTCTCCTTTTGCTATAAGCCATCTTATCGTGACTCCCTCTAACACTTCCCCGTTCATTTCAACGGGTTTCCCTCCCATTTTAGACGGATCAGCTATTTTCATCATTTTCCTCCAAGAAATTCCTTTGCAATTCCTACTCCTTTTTCAAGTGCTTTTTCATTAGCCGAGATAAATTTTTCCTTCTTTCCTTTAAGAAATAACTTCATTGCGCTTTTCACACTATCAAGAGAAACAGGTTTTTCAATAGCTACATACACGCCAAGAAGAATCATATTCGCAGCTTTTTCGTTGCCAAGTTCTTTTGCAATAGTTTGAGCGTCAACCCCAACTACTCTTAGATCATCCCGTTTAACTTCTCTTGGAATAAGCGATTTATTTAAAACCAATAGCCCGTCTTTTTTCATCATAGGCTCAAACTTATCAAGAGAAGGAAGATTTAAGATAATAGTTGCCTCGGGATACGAAATAATAGGAGATGCAATAGGTTCATCTGAAATAATCACATCACAATTTGCAGTTCCGCCACGCATCTCAGGACCATATGAAGGAAGAAATGTGACATATTTATTCTCTTCTTTGCCTGCTTCGGCAAGAAGCTCTCCTGCCAGCATAACACCCTGGCCGCCAAATCCAGCAATAATTAATTTCTTTTCCATATCACTCCACCCCTTCAGCAACCTTGAACTCCCCAATGGGAAATACGGGAAGTACTTCTTGTCTTATTCTTTCCATCGCTTCTACCGGTGTCATTTTCCAATTTGTAGGACAGGAAGAAATCATCTCTACAAGAGAAAACCCTATACCATTTACCTGAGTATTAAATGCCTTTTTCAAAAACTTCTTTGCCTGAATAATATGTTGAGGGCTGTCTAATGCTGCTCTTGCAATGTAAGCAGTAGCCTCCAGTGTTGCAAGCATTTCGGGAACGTGCATTGGAAATCCGGTAAGTTTCGGATCTCTTCCGTAAGGAGAAGTTGTTGTTTTCTGTCCTATTAAAGTTGTAGGCGCCATCTGCCCTCCGGTCATTCCATAGTTCCCATTATTAATGTATACAACGGTTATTTTTTCTCCCCTTGCTGCGGCATGAACGGTTTCTGCTATACCAATTGAAGCAAGGTCTCCGTCACCCTGATATGTCATCACAAAGGACTCCGGGTGAGTTCGCTTTATGCCTGTTGCCATTGCACAGGCTCTCCCGTGAGCAGCCTCCACTGCATCAGTGCCAATAAAATAGTATCCAAACACAGAGCAGCCAACAGGCCAGACAATAACAGTTTCTCTTGTAAGATTCATTTCTTCAAGGAGTTCTGCAACAAGTCTATGTGCAATACCGTGAGGACAACCGGGACAATATGTAGTAGGCTTATTCGTAATTGATTCTGGCTTCTTATATACTGTCTTCATTATCTGCCTCCTTCCATATGCTTTTTAAACTCTTTATATATATCTTCAGCACTGGGAACAACACCTCCAAGCTTTCCATAGAAGTAAACCGGCTTTCTGCCATTTACTGCAAGTTTTACATCTTCAAGCATCTGCCCTGCATTTAGTTCAGAATCAAAGAAAAATTTCAGTTGCTTCGCTCTCTTCTCGATAAGTTTTGTCGGGAACGGCCATAAAGTAATAGGCCTGATAAGACCAAGCTTTATTCCTTCGTCTCTTGCCATGCCAACAACTGTCTTCGCAATTCTTGCAACCGTGCCAAAAGCAGTAATTGCATATTCTGCATCATCCATTTTATACTCTTCGAATCGAATTTCATTTTTTTCAATCTTTCTATATTTCTCTTGAAGACGAAGATTCATCTTTTCTAACCCTTCCGGAAGGATTTCAAGTGAAGTAATGATATTTCTCTGGTCTCTATCCCTTTGTCCCACCGTTGCCCAATCAGGTGCTTTAAATTTCTTTACATCCACCCATTCCTTAAATTCTACAGGTTCCATCATCTGTCCCATCAATCCGTCTACAAGCACTACTGTCATAATCCTGTACTTATCGGCAAGGTCAAATGCATCAAACATCAAATCTGCTTCTTCCTGCAAGGTATGAGGTGCAATAACAATGGAATGATAATCGCCATGCCCTCCTCCTTTAACTGCCTGGGAATAATCAGCTTGAGCCGGCGCAATATCACCAAGACCAGGCCCTCCCCTCATTGCATTGACAACCACGCATGGGACATCTGAGTTCGCAATATAACTAAAACCTTCCTGCATTAAGCTAATACCTGGGCTTGAGGAGGTCGTAATGACTCTTGTGCCCGTGCAAGCTGCACCATAAACCATATTGATTGCAGCCACTTCACTTCCTGCCTGCAAAAATACCCTTCCAAGTTTAGGCATTCTTCTTGAAAAATATTCCGGTACTTCATTCTGAGGCGTAATAGGATATCCGAAAAAAGCCATACAACCTGCTCTTATAGCTGCTTCTGCTATTACTTCAGCACCTTTCATTAATATTTTTTCTCCCATAACCACTCTCCTTACCTTTTCACAGGCTCTGGTCTTCTTACTTCCGCAATTGCAGCATCCGGGCAGATTAAATAACAAAATCCACAGGAAATGCAATTCTCATTATCAAACAACTCCGCAGGATGATACCCTTTTGAATTTAGTCTTTCTGAGATTTTTAACACATGTTTTGGGCATACAGAAACACAGAGCCCGCAGCTCTTGCATCTCTCTTCATTAACTAAAACTTTTTTCTCCATACTGCCTCCTTTTAACTACTCTCCCAATCGAGGAAGAGGATTAATAAACAGTTTCAATGGTAAAATTGGTAAATTTAAATCTCTGACAATATTTTGATGCTTTTCATCGACACAAGTAAAGTAAATTGGAATTTTTGTTTCCTCTGAAACATCCTTTACAATTTTATACTCATTCCGTATAACTTGCTCTGTTGTTTCCCACCTTAAGTGTGTGTTAAAAACAAGAGCATTTATTGTAAGTTTTGATGCATCTTGAATTTGCGTCATTGCTTCAATTATTTCCTTTGTATTTGAGGTTTCGGGACGTCTTGTATTAACAACAAAAAAGAAATTATAGCTTTCTTCAGGAAACAAATTTTTGAATTGGGCAATAGCACCTGCACCATAAGGATCTCCTCCGATATCAAGAATTTTTTGTTTATCTTTTTCCATCAATTTACTAATAATATGAGAAGGAAGGATAGGAAGATCTATTTTTCTTGTGACATCAGGGGGAGAAACAATCTCTATGTCATCATACATCAATATTTTATCCTTTATATCTCTTATTCTAACATACGGTTTGACGATGTCCATATCAAAAAGTACATTAGGTATGTTTTGTTCTGACATCTTGATTGCAATGTTTACCGCAATTTCTGTCTTACCGGAACCAATTTTTCCACCAAAAATCTGTGATTCTTTATCTAAAAGCGATTTTACATCAAACACTTTCATACAGTTTTACCTCTTCTTCTTTTCTTAGAATCCTTAATACGCCTTGTGCAATTGCACTTAGTTCATCTTCGCCAGGATAAACTTTTACAGGCGCAATAAATGACACCCTTTCCTTGATCCACTCAGTTAATATCTTAGAATAAGCGATACCCCCAGTAATAACAATAGCATCGACATTTCCTTGTAATACAGTACTCATTTCGCCAATGGTCTTTGCAATCTGGTATGCCATCGCTTCGTACACAAGTTTTGCGTGTTTGTCTCCATTTTTTATTCTTTTCTCTACCTCAATTGCAGAGTTTATACCTAAATGAGAAACAAGTCCGCCTTTACCCGCAAGATTCTTCTTCATTTCTTTATAAGTATATTTTTTTGAGTAACAAAGATTTACAAGTCCTGTTAGAGGCAATCCACCTGCACGTTCCGGAGAAAATGGCCCATCGCCATTTAAAGCATTATTTACATCAACTGCTTTCCCTTTGCAGTGTGCTGCAACAGATATGCCACCACCAAGATGTACAATGATAAGATTCAAATCTTTATATGTTTTTCCTAGCTCTTTTGCAGCTTGTCGCGCAATGAGCTTTTGGTTTAAAGCATGCCATATAGATACTCTTCTAATCCCCTTAAAACCGGAAATCTTTGCAATTTCATTCATTTCATCAACAATAACAGGGTCAACAATAAAAGCAGGTTTGCCTATTTGTGTTGAAAAAGCATGCGCAATAATAGCACCAAGATTTGATGCATGTTCTCCGTATTTTGCGCTATTCAGATCGTTAACCATATCATCGTTTACAAGGTATGTACCAGATTCAAGGGGATGAAGTAATCCTCCTCTTGCTCCAATCGCAGAAACTTCTTCCAACAACACACCTTTACTCTTTAGGATGCCCAGAATAAGTTTTGTCCTAAATCCATGCTGATCAATAATTTTTTTATACTGCTTAATCTCATCAATGCTATGTCGAATAGTTTCATTGAATATTTCCTTTTCATCTTGAAACACAGCAATTTTTGTTGAGGTAGATCCCGGATTAACAACAAGGATGCGTTCCATTTACTCTCTCCTCTATTAAAAATGGGGGCTTTAACCCCCCATTTTTATTTATGCCCAGCCTTTTACCTTTATAGCTTCTGCAACATGCTCCACGGCAACCATATCTGTTGCCATTCTCATTGTAATACCACCTTCATTCTTTTTAAACATCTCATGCGTCCTATGGAATGCGTCTTTCATAATTTTCTCAAGCTTCTCATATGTTTCTTCTTCTGCCCAGTAATAACCATATGTATTTTGTATCCATTCAAAATAAGAAACTGTTACTCCGCCAGCATTTGCAAGAATATCAGGAACAACAAGTACATTATTTTGAGTAAGAATTGGGTCAGCTTCAGGTGTCACAGGGCCATTTGCAAGTTCTGTAACAACCTTAGCTTTAATCCGTGATGCATTCTCCCCTGTAATTTGTGCTTGTAATGCAGCTGGAACAAGAATATCAACATCAAGTTCAAGCAATGCTTCATTACTAATGTCCTGTGCACCAGGAAATCCCTTTACGGTATGATGTTCTGTCTTATAATCATAAAGAGCAAAGGGATCAATACCTTCAGGATTATATACGCCGCCTTTAGAATCTGTTGTAGCAACAATCTTCACGCCATCTTTATAAAGTAATTTTGCAGCAAATGAACCTGCATTGCCATATCCTTGAATAGCTGCAGTTGCATTCTTCATATCAAGCCCAATCACCTTTGCAGCTTCCCTTGTTACATATAAACCACCCATTGCGGTAGCATTTCCTCTTCCTTTGGCACCGCCAACAATAAGAGGTTTTCCTGTGATAACACCAGGTGCTTTGTGTCCTACAATTTTTTCATACTCATCTACCATCCATGCCATAATCTGTGGATTTGTATACACATCTGGGGCAGGAATATCTTTATCAGGCCCGATAAAACGAGCAATCGCATCAATATATCCGCGACTCATTCTCTCAATCTCTCCTTGAGACATTTCCTTCGGATTACAGATAATTCCGCCTTTTGAACCACCATATGGGATACCTACCACAGCGCACTTCAACGTCATAAGTGTCGCAAGTGCTTTCACATCATCAAATGTTTCATTTGGGTGGAATCTGATACCGCCTTTTGTTGGCCCACAAGCATCGTTATGCTGCACTCTAAAACCCGTAAAAACCTTCGTCTTGCCATTATCCATTTTTACAGGAATAGAAACTTGAAACGAACGAAGAGGATGTTTGAGAATTTCAATAATTTCTGGAGAAGTGCTCATTTTTTCACCAGCAACCTGGATCCTTTCCTGTGCTACTTCAAACCATGTTTTACCCATAATATAAACCTCCTTTGAGATGTATGCTACATATATTTGACAACTTTCTTGCAGTAGCAGCAAGAAAGCACTTAGAAAAATTTGATTTCATTTTCATCACGACACATTATAATGCTTGACATTTTTTTTTCAATATATTTAATCACATTGTGAAAAATATAACGCATTTTTAACTCTTTCTATAAGTTCGTCCTTATGCGTGTATATATCATTTGTTATCTTAATTTTTGGAAAATGCCAGTTTTCATAAAAATGTTTATATCTTTTATCCAAACTTTCCAAATATTCTCTGGGGATTTTCTCAAAATCCCTCCCTCTGCCTGCTATATTTCTCATTAATTCGTCGGTATCTTTTTCCAGATAAATAAGAAGATTCGGAGAAGGAAGGTGTCCCACCATAAGACTATAAAGCTTATTGTACACCGTCCACTCTTCATCTGTCATAAGCCCTTCTTCATGAAGAGAGCGTGCAAATACTTCTTTATCCTCGTAAATGGAACGGTCAAGAATAGCAGGAACATTTGAAAGCAAAACGTGGTGAAGGATTTGTTCGTAACGTAGCGCAAGAAAATTAATCTGCGTAGCAAAAGCCCATCTCTTCATATCCTTGTAATAATTTTTAAGAAAAAGGTTCCCTTGAAAATCTTCAAAATAAACGCTAAAGCCCATCTTTTTTGATATAATTTGAGAAAGAGAAGTTTTTCCTGCGCCAATGTTTCCCGAAACTACGATATACATTATTCCATCTCCTTAAGCAATGCATTTGCTATAATAAGTTTTTGAATCTCATTTGTTCCCTCTATAATTTCGTACATTTTGGCCTCCTTGTATAGTCGTTCCACTACATAATCTTGTATAAAACCATACCCTCCAAAAATCTGTACAGCAAGGCGGGATACATCCACAGCTACTTGTGCTGCAAAATATTTTGCCATTGCTGCAATCTTTGCAGCATCTCTTTGTTTTTGATCGGCAGCTTCAGCCGCTTTCAAAGTAAGGAGCTCAGCAGCCTCCACCTTTGTGCCCATATCTGCAATATGAGATTGTATCATTTCAAAAGCACTTATTGGTTTTCCAAATTGTTCCCTCTGCTTACTGTATCTTACGCTTTCAATTAAAGCACGTTTTGCAAGCCCCACAGCAGCAGAAGCAGCAGCAATACGTCCTACATCCAGTACTTTTTTCACGATAATAAATCCCATTCCCTCGCGTCCAAGTAATCTCTCTTTAGGAATTCTCACGCCGTTCAAAAGCAACGAGGCATTAGGAAGACCCGGAAGAGCCATCTTTTTTTCCTGTCTTCCTATAACAAAATTTTTATCTTCTCTTTCCACGATAAAGGCAGAAATACCTCTTGCTCCTCTCTCTTTATCCGTCTTTGCCATGATGACATATAAATCAGATAAACCCGCATTGGTAGTAAATGCCTTTGTACCGTTCAAGACATAAAAATTGCCATCTCTTATGGCTTCCGTCTCTATCGAAGCCGGGTCAGACCCTGCATTTTGTTCGGTAAGAGCAAAAGAGCCAATTAACCGCCCTTTTATTAAATCAGGAAGGTATTTTTCTTTCTGCTCTTCTCCTCCCCCAAAAAGAACAGAAAATGCAGCAAGACAATGCGCCCCAAGAATGCTTGCAATCGTACCGCTGTATTGCGAAATAATAGTTGCTGTTTTTGAGTAAAGAATGGTGCTTTGCTCCAGCCCTCCATATTTTTTCGGAAAAGGTAGCGCCATAAAACCATGAGAAGAAAATTCTTTTAAGATTTCTTTTACAAATTTGCTATCAAAATCGATCTCTTTCTCATACGGCTGGATATATTTTTTGCAAAAATCATGTGTAGCAGTCAATACTTCATTTTCCATAGTTCACCTCTTCCCTTTCTCTTGTAAAATCTAAATCATTTTATATTATAAGATAAAATTTTCAAAATGCATCAAGGAGAAAAATGTTAATAGTAGATAAAATAAATTTTGTAAACGAAGGGAGAAAAATTTTAAGAGATGTCACTTTCTCGATAGATAGAGAACATAAGGTTCTTGTAGGAGAAAATGGCACAGGAAAGACCACACTACTAGAAATCATCATTGGATCCCTTACGCCAGATAGCGGTAAAGTTCTTTTAAACGGAACTTTTGCATACATACCGCAGGAAATAAAATTTTTAGATAGAACCGGGGTAGAAGAAATAGAAAGTGCATTTCAAAACATTAAAACTATCGAAGAAAAACTTTCTCACATAGAAAAAAGTGAAAACTTTAACGAAAAATACGGCAAACTAATCGCGCAATATGAAAGTATCGGAGGATATAGCTATAAGCAGACAATATACAGTATGATAGATAAGTTCCGCTTAAGCGAAGAAACAGTTTCGCTGAAACTACGAAATATGAGCGGAGGCGAACGCACAAAATGCTTAATTATCAAAGCACTTCTTTCGCAACCAGATCTGCTTATTTTGGACGAACCAACAAACCACCTGGATATAGAATCGATAGAAACATTGGAAGAAAGTTTGAAAAAATTTAACGGGGGCTTACTCATCGTTTCGCATGATAAAACATTTATTAACCGCATAGCAACTCATATACTTCACTTAAAAGGCAGAAAAGTAGAAGAATATAAAGGAAACTACGATAAATTTGATGAAACAAAAAACAGAAACGACACCACTAAAATAAAAGAAAGAGAAAGATTGTTAAAGATAATTGAAAAAGAAAAAATATTCATAGAAAAATTCAGGTATGGTACAAGGGCAAAACAGGCAAAAAGCAGGGAGAAAAAACTGCAGAAAATCGAAGTCCCTGAAGTAGAAAAAGAGAGGCAGAAGAAAATACAAATAGAAATGGCAGGAAGAGGTGGAGAAAAGGTAGCAGAATTGTTTCACATAAAAAAGAGTTTTGGTCAGAAAAATGTTCTTAACGATATAACCCTTTTAATAAAGCGGAAGGAAAGAATAGGAATACTTGGAAGAAACGGCAGTGGAAAATCCACCCTGCTTAAAATTATTGTAGGAAAAGAAAACGCAGATTCTGGCAGTGTAAAGATAGGCAATAGCATAAGCATCGGTTACTTTCCACAAGATGCATTTCTTATGGATCCCGAATCAACACCACTGAACGAAATAATAGCATACGGATACACAATCCCGGATGCAAGAGATGTTTTAGCACTGTTTGACTTCACAGGCGATGACGTATTTAAACAAATAAGAGAGTTCAGCGGCGGCGAAAAGAAAAAACTGCTCCTTGCAAAAATGAGCATAATGAAAGGAAATTTCCTGGTACTTGATGAAGTTACGAACCACCTGAGCATCCCGATGAAGGAAGTAGTGCTGGAAGCGCTAAAAAATTTCGACGGCACAATTCTGCTTGTAACACACGACAGATATGTATTAAAAAATTTAGTCAACAAAACATATTATTTGAAAAATGGAAAATTACACGCCAAACAATTAGAAGACAAAAAAAATACAAAAGATAGTTCACAAAAAGAAATAAATAAAATAAATAGCCGCATCGCCTATCTCGAAAAACTTTTAAAGAACGAACCTAATAACGAGAAAAAAATAAAAGAACTTAATATATTAAAAAAGAAAGCCCAGCTACTTTACAAGAAGAGTAAATAAGACAGCATAAACAAGAGCAGGCAGAAGATTTAATATTTTTATTTTTCTTATCTTTAAAAGTTCAAATCCTAAAGCAATAATGAGCACTCCACCGACAGATGTAAGATTGTTGATATACGCAGGATTTGTAAGAAACTGCAATTTACTTCCCAGAAGCGTCAAACTTCCCTGAATAACAAGTACAGAACCGGCAGAAAAAATAACACCGATACCAAAACTTGACGCAAGCGTAAGAGAAGTAATGCCATCCATAACAGATTTTGTGTATAGAAGAGTAGCATCACCGGTAAGTCCTTCCTGAATAGAACCCACGACAGTCATAGCACCAACACAGAAAATAAGTGTTGCTGTGACAAAACCTTCCACAAAATGTGGGGAACCAGGAGACACTCTACTTTTCAATCGTTCTATTACGCTAGTAAGATGTGCTTCCAGCCGCAACGCCTCCCCGGTAATACCACCAAGAATAAGTGCAAGAAACACAATGATAAAATGCTCCCCTTTTAGCATCATTGATGTTCCTATCAAAAAAGTAAATAGGCCGATTGCCTGAATAATAACGGCTTTAAAACGCTTAGGAAGCTTATCTCCGATAAAAATCCCCAGGCTGCTTCCAACTATAACTGCAATAACATTTACAATTGTCCCTTTCATACAAAAATTATATATCTTTCAAATATTTTGGCAACAGCAAACATATATACAAACCAAATAGTACATTTTTTACATATTGTGAAAATTTTCTCACAATATATTGACATATTAAAATATTATAATATAATAATATTATAATGGAAACAAAAAAAGAATTATACAAAGATTTAAAAACATGCATAGAATTATCGGAATTTATTACAGCACTGGGAAATCCGAAAAGAGTTGAAATAGTATGTCTTCTTAAAGACGGACCAAAAAATGTAAGCATGATTTCTAAAACACTAAATATACCGCAATCTTCTATATCAATCCACCTCAATAATTTACGCCATATGGGATGGGTAAAAAAAGAAAAAAAGGGAAGGGAAGTTTTTTATAAAATAAGCAATAAAAAAATAATATCACTATTAGAAAATTTATCGAGACAATTTTTAATCATAAAAAAAAGGAGGTAACAATCATGGCAGACGTAACAACAGATGCGCAGAAATATCTTGACCAATTTCATGGCCTCATTCAGAGACTCGGAAAAGAAGATCCAGATTTTGCAGGTGCTTTAATGGAATTCGTAAAGCAGGCAGAAAAACCAGGCGCACTTACAACAAAAACAAAAGAACTCATATCCGTTGCACTCGGCGTTGCAGCTTGCTGCGCATATTGTATTGCATTTCATGTAAAAAACGCAATTGCAGAAGAAGCAACAAAAAAAGAAATCCTTGAATCCTGTTTAGTGGCAGCTCTTATGGGAGGCGGCCCGGCAGTTGCATACATCAGATATGCAGTTGATGCATGTGACCAGTTTGGTGCAAAATAATCAATTCTTTACTCTTAAAAGCCCTCTTTTAAGAGAGGGCTTTTAAGATACTTGTAAAAATTATTTTTAAATTTTATATAATAAAAATAGTCAAGGAGGGAGGTACAAATAAAATGGAAGAATTTGATGTAGCAATTATAGGTGCAGGCTCCGGTGGATATGTTGCAGCAATAAGAGCCGCAGATTTAGGAAAAAAAGTTGCAATCATCGAACACAGAGAAATCGGAGGAACATGTTTAAATAGGGGTTGCATTCCTACAAAAGCGCTGCTAAAAATGGCAGAAATATACACCTGCACAAAAGAATCCCAATCATTTGGCACAATAGTTGGAAATGTATCTTTTGACCCGAATGCGATCCAGAGGAGAAAAGACGCAGTTATACAACGACTCGTAGCAGGCATAAACTTCCTATTCAAGGCAAGGAAAATTGTAGTGAAAAAAGGAAACGGAAAATTTTTAGACCCACACACAATAGAAATTACAAGCGATGAAGGCATAGAAAAAATAAAGGCAAAAGATATTATTATTGCAACAGGATCAGAACCAGCAATGATGCCAGCATTCAAAATTGATAGGAAAAATGTGCTGACAAGCGATGAGGCACTGAACATCACAGAATATCCTAAAAGCATACTTATCGTGGGAGCAGGAGCAATTGGCGTTGAATTTTCGACAATTTTTTCCACGTTTGGTACAAAAGTAACCATTGTCGAAATGATGCCTCAAGTTATCCCAGCACTAAAAGATAGAAAACTTGCATCAATGTTGCAGAGAACGCTCATTAAAAAGGGTATTGAAATAAAAACGGGAATAAAAATCGATAATATAGAAATACAAGGAAACGGAAATGTCGTGTCCACTTTAAGTAACGGAGAGGAAATTACAACTGAAAAGGTATTAGTTTCCATTGGAAGAAAACTAAATTCTACAGGCATAGGAATAGAAGAATTGGGCATTAAAACTGAAAAAGGAAAAATCTTAGTCGATGAAAAGCTCAGAACAAACATACCAAACATTTATGCAATAGGCGATGTAATAGGGGGTTTGCTCCTTGCACATAAAGCGCAAAAAGAAGGAGGTATTGTCGCAGAAATTATTGCTGGAAAAGATAAAAAAATGGATTATAGGGTTGTACCCTGGGCCATCTTTTCATCACCAGAAATTGCATCAGTGGGGCTAACAGAAGAAGAAGCAAAAGAAAACAGTATCGACACTATTGTATCTGAATTCCCATTCATCGCAAATGGAAAAGCAGTAGTTATGAATAGTACAGATGGAGAAGTAAAAATTATAGCAAAGAACGATACAAAAGAAATTATCGGCGCTCAAATCTTTGGGCCAGAAGCATCCATGATAATAGCAGAGCTTGCCCTAGCAGTGGAAAATAAACTTACTTTAAACGATATAGCATATACTGTCCATGTCCACCCAACGCTTCCAGAAACAGTAATGGAAGTAGCAAAAAATGGACTAGAAAAGTAATTCACATGATAAAAAAATAAAACATCTATACTAAAATTTCATAAATAATAAGAAAGGCGATTAGCAAAACCTTTTTTATATAATTTTGAGATGAACAAATAATTCTTGGTATCAACCCATCTTTTATTTGTATCTATTTGTGAAAAATGTTTGTAATTTTTCCAGATTTTCGTTAAAATATCATCAAAGATACCAGGAGGAAAATATAAGTGGATATACCATTTGCAACAATTGAAAGAATAACAAAATATTTAAGATGCTTGAAACGTATAAAAAATAAAAAAATTAAGCTTGTATCATCTCAAACGCTGGCAGAACATACCAAAGTAACAGCTGAACAGGTACGAAAAGACCTCGCGTACTTTGGCAAATTTGGTAGAACGGGTGCGGGTTATGATATAGAAAAACTTGCAAAAAAATTAGAAAAAATACTCAATCCAAAACCATCCTGGAATGTTTGCATTATAGGAGCAGGTGCCCTCGGACATGCTCTGACAAACTACCCCGACTTTAAAAAAGCCGGGTTTAATGTCATCACTCTGTTTGATAGCAATCCCCAAAAAATAGGAGACAAAATTGGCACCGCAAAGATATATGATGTTAAAAAATTTTCAACTATTACAGAAAAAAAGGAAATAGAAATTGCTATTATTGCTACGCCTGAAAACGCAAAAGAAGAAATCGAACAAATTTTAGCAAAAAGTAAAATCAAGGGAATAATTAACTTCACTCCTGTAACTTTAAATATAAAAAGCAGACGAAAAATACCAATCATTGATGTAGACTTATCCCAAAAAATGTATATACTATCTTTTTTAATCACAAAAGAAAAGAGGAGGCAATAAATGGATATTTTGACACTAAATTGTGGTAGTTCATCAGCAAAATATCAATTGTACAGGTGGAAAGAAAAAAGAATTCTTGCAAAAGGAATTGTAGAAAGAGTAACCATCGGTGGCTCATTTATCAGCCATGAGGTTATGGGCAAAGAAAAAGTAAAGGTAGAACGAGAATGTCCCACTCATAAGGAAGCCATTGCACTCATTATGGAAATGCTAATACACCCGGAATACGGAGTTATTGACAATGTATCTCAAATACAAGCAGTAGGGCACAGGGCGGTACACGGCGGAGAAAAATTCAAAAAATCGGTCATCGTTAACGACGAAGCAATGAACACATTTAAAGAACTTGCAGATCTTGCCCCGCTACACAACCCCCCAAATATTATGGGTATCGAGGCAGCACAGCAACTCATACCAAACATTCCTCATATGGCAATTATGGACACGGCATGGCACCAAACAATGCCAAATTTTTCATACATATATGCCCTTCCGTACGAATGGTACGAAAAAGACCATATAAGAAGGTACGGCTTCCACGGAACTTCGCTTCTTTATGTCGCCAAAAGAGCCTCAGTACTTCTTGGAAAAGATCCCTTTAAAACAAACATCGTTTCAGCACATATTGGGAACGGTGTAAGCTTTAATGCTGTAAAAAACGGTGTTTCCTTTGACACAAGCATGGGCTTTACTCCTCTGGAAGGAGCAGTAATGGGAACTCGTGTAGGCGATCACGATGTTGGAATTGACCTATATATGATGGAAAAATTAGGACTTTCACCAAGTGAAATGAACAAAATATTGAACAAAAAAAGCGGAGTTTTAGGGATTACTGGCAAGTACACAGACAGAAGGGATATAGAAATTGCAGCAAAAAAAGGAGACGAACGCGCTAAACTTGCCATCGAAATTGAAGGATACAGAGGCAAAAAATATATCGGCGCCTATATGGCAGCACTGGGACATACTGATGCCATCGTATTTACAGCAGGGGTAGGAGAAATGAGTCCGACAATCAGAAATAAGATGATCCAGGGACTTGAAGAATTTGGCGTGATAATAAACAAAGAAAAAAACGAACTTTCCCGCACAAGAAACACAGAAACAGACATCACGGGAAAGGATTCAAAAGTAAAAATATTTGTTATTCCGACAGACGAAGAACTCGTAATGACAGAGGATACTGTAGCACTGCTTGAGGGAAGATATGACGTACACACAAATTTCCGTTATTCATTTCAGGATCCACACTATGTAAATAAATTGAGAGAAGAAAGCTTTAAGAAAAGTTTAGAAAAAAATCCAGAACTTGCTGAAATTAAAGCAAAAATACCCGGAATAGATTAACACTGAATTATAATCAAAGTGTCACTGCCTATTTTCTTGTTTCAGGCAGCAGCAATCAAACAAAGTGAATTAAAGCCCTCTTACGAGGGCTTTTGCTTCTCAAAAATGTGCCTAAACAATGTTTTATTAATCAACAGTGTAGTAAAGAACCGGCAACCGGAATACACACGGCATGCATCTCAATTGTTGTGGCATAAAATTTATTTATGATACTTCTCGCCTCTTATAATAGTGAACGCTCGGTAAATCTGTTCAACAAGCACCATTCTCGCCATTTCATGCGGAAGAGTCATCTTTGAAAGCGAAAGAAAAAAATCAGCTCTTTTTCGGAACTCATCAGAAAACCCTTCTGACCCTCCCACAAAAAACACAATGTCCTTCGCAGAAGAGATCATCATTTTCTCTATAAACAAAGCAAATGCAGCAGATGTAAGCGCTTTTCCTTTTTCATCAAGCAAAACATTAAAAGCATCAACATCAATAAATCGGCTAAGATGTTCTTCTTTTATCTCAACTACTTCAAAAGGAATGTAGTGAACAAGTCGCTTTGAATAATCCAATATGCCTTTCCTTATGTACTCCTTTTTTATTTTGCCGACTGCAATAATTTTTATTCGCATGTCCTATTTTAAATTTTTTTAGAATTTAGTAAAATAAAGTATGAAAAATAAAATACCTGAAATTAAAAACAACTGCGTTAAATTTATCTACAATGGAATAGCAAAAAAAGTGTCTATTGTGGGAGATTTTAACAATTGGGAAAAAGAATCTTTATTTCGAATAGAAGAAAATGAATGGGCTATAACAAAAGAATTCCCTTCAAATGCACGGTTTGATTACAAGTTCATCGTGGATAAAGAAGAAATACTGGATCCCTTGAACCCAAATAAAATTGAAGGGGGCTTTGGTTTTAATTCCGAATTGCAAATGCCCCGTTTTCATTATCCTGTTGCAACAAGGTTTCATCAGAATATTCCTCACGGGACTATTAAAAAATATACAATCGGTAGCAGTAATCATTGTAATTACAAACGGGATATTTATCTCTATAAACCATATAAATCACCACATAAAAAGTCTCCACTGCTCATCTTCCAGGACGGTTTAGAATACATCATATTTGGCTCAGCACGAAATACATTAGATTATCTTATATATAAAGAAGAAATACCAGATACATACGCCTTATTTGTCGATATACGCAAAGAAAATCGACCAAAAGAGTACTCTCCTAACTCATGTTACGGAGAGTTCCTCATAGAAATCATTCAATTTGCAGAAAAAAAAGCCGACATAAAATTCGACAAAAAATACCTCGTCGGGGTTTCTTTGGGCGGTTTTGTATCCGTTGCTCTCATTCTTAAATATCCCGATCTATTTAACGGGGCCATTTCACAGTCCGGTATTTTTCTCTTTGAAAAAGAAACAGATTTTGGTAATCTCAACAAAAAAATCATCTATATGGATAGCGGAAAATACGAAACAAAGGCAGCCAGTTCGTTAAATATACTTAACCTGAACAAAAAATACAAACAAAAATTCAAAAAAAGCGGGGCTTTAGTTCTTTACAAAAAATGGAATGACGGGCACTCCTGGGGTAATTGGAAAGCACATCTTCCACTTGCTCTAAAATATATTTTTACTTCGGGGCATACCAAACACAACCCGAAGTAAGGGAAAATAATGATTATAAGAAAAATAAAAAAAGAATCGCTTTTAAAGGAACTCAAACTAATCGGAGTAGATGAAAGAGCTTTTGACATATTCGAAGGCAAAAGCAACCTGATACTTCTAAAACTGCACAACATCAACGCCAAAGGTGCAAATATTCTCAAGCAAGAATTTATCAGCGCAGGAGGAGATGTAGCAGTACACCAAGATGTTGCAAGCTGGAAAATATCCTCAACGGACTGCCTGTTAATAGGTACGCAGCACACATACAAAATAGTCCTGAAAAAACTTGCATTTGAACCTTTTTTTGGATTAGACAAAATAAGGGAACTGGTGCAGAAAACTATCGCATCCAAACAGCTCCCTGCATACAATATAAGAAACAAAATATTTGATTTTGAAAAAGAAAAATTCATTATGGGCATCCTGAATATCACCCCTGATTCTTTTTCCGATGGCGGCCTGTACAACAGCATCGAAAAAGCATTAAAGCACACACAAACAATGATCCAAGAAGGAGCAGATATTATAGACATAGGCGGCGAATCCACGCGCCCCGGTGCAGAAAAAATAACCAAAGAAGAAGAAAAGAAAAGAACAATACCAATAATAAAAGAAATCAGGAAAAATTTTCCAGACATACCCATCTCAATAGACACCTACAAAGCATCCGTTGCCGAAGAAGCGCTTAAAAACGGTGCAGACATCGTTAACGACATTAGCGGATTACAATTTGACGAGAAAATGCAAGACATTGCAAGAGAATTCGACGCACCAGTAATTATAATGCATATAAAAGGCACTCCCAAAAATATGCAGCAAGACCCACACTACGAAGATATAATGAAAGAACTTTTGGAATACTTTGACAAAAGAATAAATGCACTAACAAGCTCCGGCATCAAAAAAATCATTATTGACCCCGGCATTGGATTCGGAAAAAGATTGGAAGACAACCTGAAAATCATAAAAAATATAGACGAATTCAGTATCTTTAACCTGCCTGTCCTTCTCGGCGTTTCGCGGAAATCATTTATCGGAAGTGTTCTTAACAAAACGGTAGAAAACAGGCTTTACGGCTCTACCGCGGCAAATGCGTATGTACTGCTGAGAGGTGCGAATATCATAAGGGTTCACGACATTACGCCGCATAAAGATTTAATCAAAATACTAAAAGCAATAGAAAATGCATAGAGCGTTCATTGCAATCGGCACAAACCTCGGGGATAGAAAAAGAAACATCGAGTTTGCTATTAAAAAAATGGAAACAAATCAGATTGCCATCATCAAAAAATCTCCCTCATACTCAACTATGCCATACGGTTATAAAAACCAGCCGATGTTTCTAAACTGCGTTGTAGAAACACAAACAGATTTGTCGGCAGAAGAGCTGTTGCACGCAGTTCAAAAAATAGAAAAAGAGATAGGAAGAACAAAAAAAATACGGTGGAGCCCAAGAATTATCGATTTAGACATCATATTTTTTGATAGCGACATCATAAACAAGCCAGACCTGCAAATACCGCATCCGGACATGCAAAACAGGGATTTTGTCTTAAAACCGTTAACAGACATCGCACCGGATTTTGTACATCCCGTCCTTCACAAAACAATAAAAGAACTTTTAGAACAATTAACCAGCTAATTTCTCTTCCGAAGCGTGATAACTGTCAATTCAGGCAGAGACAAAAAACGTACAGGAATGTGGCTCGTGCCAATGCCCCGATTTACGTACAGATAAGTCCTTTCCACTCTGAATAATCCTGATAGAAAACGTGTTCCAAATTTAGAAGGTACATAAATAGCCGTTATAAACGGCACTTTAACCTGCCCTCCATGTGTGTGCCCGGAAAGCACAAGTTGAGGTTTGTATTTCACGGCATCATAGATAATATCAGGACAGTGTGTAAGCATAACAACAAAACTGTTTTCAGGAATGCTTTTAAATGTCTTCTCAAGATCTTCATTCCCTGTAAATGAATCATCCGTACCTGCAATAAACAGTTCTTTCCCGTTTCTTTCAATAACAGCGGACCCGTTTATAAGCACGGAGATCCCGCTATCCTCAATGCTTTTAACGAGAAAATCAAGATTTTGAACCCTATGGTCCCAATTACCCAATACAGCAAAGACATATCGACTCTTTTTCGCAATGTTTTTGCAAAAATCTTTGCCTAGCTCCGTCAATTTTTTGCCGTTAAAATCGCCGGTTATTGCAATCATATCGGGCTTTTCCTTATCTAACACTGTAAGAACCTTTTCATGAATACGAGTAAAAGAATAAAGATGAAAATCCGAAACTTGAACAATTTTAAACCCGTCAAACTCGTCAGGCAAATCATCAAACAACAAATCAAGCCGTTCAACCGAAAGCAAAAACGGCTCAACAAAAAATGCATAAAATAAAAAGAAAATAAATATAACAACTACTATAATCATGCTACACTGAAAAGCTTCTTAATACAGCTCAGGGAAAAGTTAAACATAGGAACTTCTCTCATATATTTAAAATAAGTGCTTCCAAACTTCTTAATTGCTTCTGGTTCTTCAATTTGTTTAATCATTATATAAATTATAAGAATGTTTACCGGTGCATAGATAATAACATATGAAAAAGAATTCAAAAGAAATGCAACACCCTCTGGCATAAGCATCAACCCAAGGTGCATTGGATGCCTCATACAGCCGTAAGGACCAAAAGTAACAAGTGTATCCGTATCAAACCTTGAAGTATTTTTTCCTTTATGCCCATATTTTTTTAATGTTTTTCCTGTACTGCGAGAAATAAGAACAGATAAAATAAGAAGAAAAAACCCCAACATCCTTCCAAAAAATCCAAAACCTAATACAAAACCCATCTTTCTTAAGAAGAAATCTGTAATAAAGGAAAATGTAATCCCTGCCACAAAAAATATTGCCCACATAATCCACCTAAACGTTAAACTCACTTTCATTTGTTCATCATCTCCTTAATGATATAATACGGAAAAGGAGATAAAATGAAAAATTACATTGCAAAAAGTCATGCAATGATGAAAAGTTTGCGTTAGTCGGAGATTTTAATGTAACACCAGAAAATACCGATGTATAGGATTCTGAAGAATTAAAAAAGCCTTCTGATTATGCACCAGTTATTGCGAACTTTGCACTTTCTTGAATATACTCTTTTACTTTATTCTCCGAAAGTTGTGGAAATTCGTCGTAATACGGAGACACTGCGTAAAAATATCTATCCACTATCGGACAAACAACTTCGCCAAGTTGTTTAAGCTTTTCATACCCATCAAGCGAAGCAACAGGTACAGATACATAA
>Ga0164313_10000066_pt1 | contig 63226 bp, 58 predicted proteins | sample GuaBasSedimGuay4_FD_113735 | JGI IMG/M metagenome (GOLD analysis project Ga0164313, IMG submission 113735) | Subseafloor sediment microbial communities from Guaymas Basin, Gulf of California, Mexico - Guay4, Core 4569-4, 0-3 cm | ecosystem: Environmental > Aquatic > Marine > Hydrothermal vents...
AAAGTGAACTAAAGTGCCTAAAGTTAAGGAATTCTATCTTTTTTATAAATGGCAGAGCGTAGCGATTCATCAACTTTAGATCACTTATAATTTTAGATCACTTGACACTTTACATTATTTATTTTGGCGGAGCATAATTCAAACAGGTGAACCATGAACAAAAAAAAATACCTGCACGCGCAGGATCTGCTTAACGACTCTTTTGAATTGGGCCTGCGTATCTATAAAAGCGGGTTCCGCCCCAGTTTCATCATCGGCATATGGCGGGGCGGCACGCCTGTCGGGATTGCCGTTCAGGAGATTCTGGATCACCTGGGCGTCAAGACGGACCACATCGCCATACGAACCTCATCTTATTACGGCATCAACAAAAGGGAAAAGCAGGTACGTGTGCACGCCTTGGAATATGTCATTCGACACACCAATCGGGAGGACGGACTCCTCATTGTTGACGACGTTTTCGATAGCGGTAACAGCATTAGAACCATCATTGAGACCCTGGGCAAAAAGATGCGCCGCAACCTGCCGGACGATATTCGCATCGCTACCACGTGGTTCAAGCCCAAAAACAATGTGACCGACATGGTACCGGACTACTATATCCATGAAACCAACCGATGGCTTGTATTTCCACACGAACTCGACGGACTCACCAGAGAGGAGATATTCACCAATAAACCGGGGCTGAAAAAACTCTTCGAGAATACCGGCCTGGCCTGACCCGCTAAACGTCATCAAAAGGGAGTGTTTTACTTCGGGGTCTTGATCGGTGCAGGCTGTACCCATCTGTTTTTCTCGCCGTCATAGAACCATTTGTCAGGAAATCCGGACCGCCGCATAAAGGTAGGCTCTTCAGCCCAGGCCATCAGGTCCTCATAGGCCTGATAAATCCGGCGAAAAGACTCCCCGCCGCCGCCAAAATCCGGATGATGCTTGCGGGCCTGGCGCCGGAATGCCGATTTTATGACCCCTTTCAACTTCGGCCGGTCAAGATCGGTCTTGCTCAATTTCAAGTGCACCAATGATTTACCATTTCCCTTCAGGGATGGAATCCGGATCTCGATCGGTTTCAATGCATCCACGGACGTACTTTTCTTATCGGCTTTTTCCAACACGTGCCTGGAGGCCAGATAGGATTTCCGGGTGCGTTTTTTTTCCTGCCACCAGGTATTTCCCAGAAGATTGGACATCTGTGAAAAATCCTGAGCCGGAACCCTGTCTTTTTCCCGAAGATACAGAAAACTGTAGATTCCGGGTTCATTATAGGGAAGAATGTCCAGAATCAGCAAACCGTCAGTAAAATAGAAGGTTGCATATCTGGTATGCAGGGCCCTAAGAAGTCCGGATCTTACATTCAACTGATACCGAAGCTGCTGCCGGCATGTGATGGAACAGTATCTGCGTTTCCCCAACCCTTCGCGCTTGCCGCAGGACAGGCAACCGGACTTTTTATGTACGCTTTCCAAGGCGTGTGTCTTTTGCATGGTTCCGTCAGCATACATGAGAAACCCTGTTCAGACAAATTTAAAATTATAATTGAAAACTGGATTGTTTTTCTTTATGGTGCTGAAAACAGATGCCTGAATCGGACAATTTTTCAGAATTAAAATTGAAAATAGTCATTGAAAAATTTCGTAGACCGAAACACTTATATTTTAAACGCTCAGTTTAGGGGCAGAATAGGACAAGAGAGGATGCCAACATGCTGAAGACCATAAAAAAGTATCTCCTGTACGCCGTTGTGATAGGGCTTGTATACCTGCTGCTCGCCAATCACTACATCTATGTGGAAGGGAAAACGTTCCGGGTTTTAAAAAAGGAAAGCCTCAACCTGAAATACACCTTCTTCAGCATACAAAGCAAGGCACCGGCATCCATTCTGAAAATCGACGATCTGAGGTGGGCTGGAATCGGGGAAGTCCTGTATGAAGAGGGCTTCATTTCCAAAGATGAGCAAACGAAGCTGGAGCATAAATTCGAATATGAATAGCTTGATCCTGTTTGATGCCGCCTGCTCAGGGGTTTGCGCAGAAATTAGTTCGCAAATTTTCTTAAGTTCAGGCGCCCGCTCAGCAAGGCACGAAAATGCAGAAATATCCGGCATATGTCGAATTTTCGCAACACCGCTGAGCGGGATGGATGGGCGCTGAAAATGTGAAGTTATTTTTGAGCGAGCCCTTACATCGTGACGTGCCCCGGCGTCAGAGCACCGCATAGCCCCTAGCGTATCTGGCTATTTTACTCAACGCCTCGTTCATACTGTCCAAACGGCTGGCGAGGAGCTCTATCAGATAATTCTTGATCTTATCCCGCATAGCCAAATCCAGCTTGGAAAAAAAATCATCATCAATCTTAATCACCAGAATATTTTCTTCGGCAATCACATTGCTCTGCCTGGCCCTGCGGGTCAAAAAGGAAATTTCACCGAATACGGACCCCGCTTTCAGCAATGCGACAGGGCTGTCGTACCCCGCCTTTGTCACCTGGGCGCTGCCCCTGATCAGAAGGTAGAGCGATGTATAGTTCTCCCCTTCCTTGATCACGGCCTCGCCTTTGTTGTACGCCAGAACAGAGTGCTCCATTTTGGCAAACATTTTTCTCTCTTCCACCGAAAAATTTCTGAAAAGCGGAATATCCCCGATCATTTCGTATAGCGACATTTCCCCATCCTTTCCACAGAATTCATTAGATACAAGCTGTCATTTTCGTTCTGATATCAATGCTCGTAAGCATGGCAAGAAATGAAATTAAGTTCTCATCGGTCCCTTTTTAAGCCACCGACGCTGCCGGTGGCTTAAAAAGGGACTGATATTAAACAACGTTATCATATAAATTAAAATGACAAAAGTAATTTTTCCACAACACCCCGGCCAACAATCGAAACATTCATAAGAAGTATAGAATGTCCCGCATTGCATTATGCCCTGAATTGTGATTATAGCTAAGGCATTCGATTACAATCTTGCGGGGGGACCTCACATGGCCAGACCATCTCAAGCCGGCAGCAAAGAAGCTAGTGGAAAAAAACGAATCGGGGATGCATTTGTTGACAACGGTCTTATCGACAAGGCCCAGCTCCAAAAAGCATTAAAACGTCAGTCCCGCAAAGGCGGTCACCTGGGATCAATCCTGATCGAAATGGGGTTTATCACCATCGGCGACCTGCTTGATTTCCTTTCTTTGCAGTGCGGATTTCCGGCCATCAATCTGTACGAGACCCGTATAGACAAGGCGGTGCTTGAATCGATCTCCAGGGAAAAGGTCCAAAATTTAAAAATCCTGCCCGTTGCCGTTGATGAACACACCCTGACGCTGGCGATGGTAAACCCCCACGACTTTGAAACCGTGAGCGAAATTGGGTTTCGGCTGGGAAAAAAAATCAACCCCGTGATTGTCCCCGCTTTCATGATGGAAGCTGTGCGGAAAGTCCTTTTGACTGAACCGGTCGGGGGACTGAACGGCAAGCTGATCAAAAAAATGGTTGATGCCACCCGTCAAAAGATCGGCAAGACCGCGCCATTGATTGCCCTGCTTCAATATCTCTCAAAATCCAAAGCGAATGATTTGCTGCTCTCGGCCGGCGCACCGCCGGCGCTGAAAATCAGCAACGAACTAAAGCGCCTGACCATGCCCCCCCTGACACCGGCTGACTGCGAAAAATACGCCCGGGACCTGTTGTCGGATGAAGAATGGGCGCTGTTTGAAGAAAAAAATGACTGCGGCATAGCCATAACCTATCCGAGTATAGGTCGATTCAGGGCCAATGTTTTCAGGCAGCGTAATTCCATTGCCATCGCCCTGCGGAACCTGCCCGAATCGATCCCCTCCCTGGACGATCTCAATCTTCCCGCGTGGTTGAAGGAATTCGCTCTCAGGCCCCAGGGGCTTATTCTTATTGGAGGGCCGGCCGGGCACGGCAAATCCACAACCCTCTGCGCCCTTGTCGATATCATCAACAATAACCGGCGCTGTAACATCCTGACCCTTGAGGACCCGGTTGAATATCTGCACAAACATGGAATGAGCAATATTAATCAGCGTGAAGTGGGCAGGGACACCGAGTCCTTCAGTGAAGGGCTGCGCAATGTATTCCGGCAGGCGCCGGATGTCATCATCATCGGCGAAATGAGGGACAAGGAAAGCATGGCCATCGCCATGCGGGCAGCCAGTACGGGCCACCTTGTATTGAGCACCATTCACGCCAACAATTCGACTTCGGTCATAGAATCGATTATCAACGCCTTTGAACCCCATCGACAGAACCTGGTCAGGATGATGCTCGCAGACTGCCTCCTGCTCTGTCTGTCACAGAGGCTTCTGCCCCTTAAAACCCGCCGGGGAAGGATTCTGGCGCTGGAAAAACTCATTAACAGCCATCGCATCCGAAACCGTATCCGGGAGGAGAAGACCCATCACATCCGATCTCAGATGCAGGCCGGGTCAGAAGATTTTGTCTCGCTGGATGTTTCCCTTGCCCACCTCTATAAAAAAGGGACCATCAACCTGGAAGACGGCGTCCGTTTCGCTGAGGATGAAATGTTCTTTCGGGAAGTTGCCTTGGGGGAAAAGTAGATACTCGGGTTAACCACCGATCCCCGACATCTGATCCGTCACTTTGAACGCACTGTCCGGGCCGTAGTCATGTTCACCTTGTTTGTGCCGGACTGCGGTCTTAAACATATTGGCAATTTGATCGTCGCTACAGCCCTTGCGCATGGGGCCCTTGACATCCACCTGGCGATCAGAAAGCAGGCAGGGTCTGATATGGCCGTCCGCCGTCAGCCGCAGCCGATTGCACTCTGAGCAAAAATGGCGGCTCATGGGACGGATAAATCCTATTTCCCCGGGGGCGCCTTCAAACCTGAATCTCTCGGCGGGGCCGTCCATATGATTTTTCTTTACCGGCACGAGCTTTCCCATGGTTTCAATCCGCTTTTTGATTTCGGGCGCCAGAAGCGAATCCCCGGCATGCATCCTTGAATTGCCAATGGGCATGTATTCGATAAACCGTATGTGAAAGGGATACGTCAGGGAGAGCCTGGCCATATCGACGAGTTCCTGGTCGTTGTGCCCCTTCAGCGCAACCACATTGAGCTTTATGGGTGCGAGCCCCGAATCATAGGCCCGCATGATGCCACGCCACACACTGTCGAAAACATCGTACCCGGTGATGTAGGTAAACTTATCCTTGTCCAGGGTGTCGATGCTCACATTTATTCGCCGGATCCCTGCGGACTTAATCATATCCACATTCTTTTCCAAGAGATAGCCGTTGGTGGTCAGGGAAATGTCGGTCAGGCCGTCGATGTCGCCCAGGCTTTTCAGAAAAGCATCGATGCCCCTACGTACCAGGGGCTCGCCGCCGGTCACGCGCACCTTGCGGATACCCAGGGCAACGCCTATGTTGACGATCCTCAGAATCTCTTCATACCTGAGGATGTCATCGTGAGGCACTTTGGGGACGATCCCCTTGGGGACACAATATATGCAGCGAAGATTGCACCTGTCGGTGACAGAGATACGCAGATATTCCAGTTGCCGGTTAAATTTGTCCGTCAGTAGCGTATTTTCCATTCAGTTCTCTCTCGCAAATTTCTCGGTGTAGGCCGGGACTTCGACCATGGGAGGCCGTTCGAGACCTTCCATTTTGAAAGGAACCGGCCGATATTCGTTCTCGACGAGATTATATTGAATCATTTCATCAAACATCTTCTTCTTTAAATCGATCAAGCCTAGCTTGGCTTTCCGGTTGATAAAGGTCTTTATGATCACAAAGGCCATGCGTCCAAGAGCCTGGGTAGACTGGTTCCGGTGAACCCGCCGGTCAAGATCGGTCTGGCCAATGACCTCGAGCCCCCATTTCGTATAAATATCCAGGATCATGCTGGTCTCTACCCCGTATCCAATGGGAAACGGTATTTTCTCCAAAATGTCCCGGTAGCTGGCATACTCACCCGACAGCGGTTGAATTATCTGCGTCAACTCGGGAAAGAACAGCGCAAAAAGCGGTCTGATCACCAGCTCCGTTACCCGCCCCCCCCCGGTTGAGCGCATCTTGTTTTTTCCGACGGCAATCGGACGATCGTAAAAAGCCTTGACATATTTAATGTGGTCGGTCAATAGCAACGGTCCCAGCAAACCATAGGCGAAACGGTGATGAATATTTTTTATGTCGGCGTCCAGGTAGATGATTATGTCGCCCTGCGTGATATAGAGTCCCTTCCACAGGTTCTCGCCCTTGCCCCTGAAGTGTTCCATATCGGGCAGGATGTCGGCCGCCGAATAAAAGCGTGCACCATATGCCTCGGCCGCCTCCCGCGTGCGGTCTGTAGACCCGGAGTCCACGACCACGATTTCGTCAATCAGCGGAAAACGGTTCATGAGTTCCGACTTCATGATCACGATCTCCTTGGCAATGGTCCGCTCTTCATTGAGGGTCGGCAGGCAGAGGGAAATTTTAATCTTTTTCTTCTGCTTGGCTTCCACCAGGCGTCCAAGATCCGAAAATTCAGAATGATGAAATGTATTGCTCTTCAACCAGTTATACGTCATCACAAACCCCGTTGTCTATGGCCAGAATCACGCCCAGAATCTGGGCGATGCCCCTGAACATAGGTTCGATTTCCATGGTTGCGGCTTCCAGGTGATAATCTTTTCCCCGTGTTACCCCCAGTGTTACCGCGGGAATCTTGTGCGCAAGAAAAATGGACAACTCCGATTCACTGGGCTCACTGACCGGTTTCAGGTCGAGTCTGCGCATAGCCGCCACGGCACTCTTGACCAGCGGATGAGCGTATCCGATACTGGAAGCATGAAGGCTGCTGATGGTATTCAACCTCAAATCCACCCTGGACTCATGCCCCGTGCCGCTGACGATATCCTGTATATCATTATAGATTGTTTTCACCATGCTGTCGGAATCACTCTGTATTTCAAACCCCAGGGTACCGTCATGGGCGATCAGGCCATGTTTGTACCCCCCGTATATCTTGCCGATAATCACCCGGGACCGCGGCCGCTGGGGCAGACTCAGCTGGAGAATCTGATTGATGACTTCATTCAGGATCAGGATGGCGTTGGGTTTAAACTGGGGTTCAAACCCGGACTCCATGGGGATGGAACATTCGATCTCCCCCCGGATCATGCCGTAGCTGCTGTAATTGAGACGTCCGAGTTCACCCCCCTCGATACACACGGCCCCCCTCACCGGCGTCGACCAGGTCTTCAAAAGATGACGGATTCCCCTGAGGTTCCCCCGGCCGATGGACTGGACGACGCCGGCCAGCACAATATCGGATTCAAAACGCAGGTCCAGAGACTTGAAAATGAACGGCAGAGAGGCAAGTACGCCGACACCCACCGAATTGTCCATGATGCCGGCACCCGTAATCATCTCCCCGTTGACGACAAAATTGTGGTTCACATCCTTTTTAACGGCTGTATCCATGTGGGCGACCACAAAGATGGGCGGCTTGTCTTTGGCCGTGCCCCTGATGATGCCGATGGGGTTCTGATACCCATCGATGGTGCACTCGTCCACGCCAAAGTCGGAAAGCCGGTCGAGAAAAAGTTGAGACTTCGCCTTTTCCTTGAACGTTGGTGCCGGCTCCTGTCCGAGAAGTACGACATTGGTAATTACCGTCTCTTTGAACGCCTTGATGGCATGTGCGTATTCAGGCAGGTTTTCCAGGTATGTTCGCATACCCCTCCGGTAAATACTCCTATCAGGATGATGTAAAATGATCGACGATGGCCGCATACAGCCCCTGAATCGTGTATTCCCGGGCGACGACATGAACGTCGAAACCGAGCGACTCGGCGGTATCGGCCGTGATCGGGCCGATGCAGGCGACAGTTACCTCCCGGACCAGAGATTCAAATTTTTCGGATGGAAGCAAGCACTTAAAATTTCTGACCGTCGAAGAACTTGTAAAGGTCAGGCAATCGACACTTCCGTTTTCAAGGTGGTTAAGGAGTGTTTCCACATTTTGATCCGAAATCTCGGTAACATACGCGGTAATTTCATCCACCCGGGCGCCCATACGGGTCAATTCCTCCGGAAGGATCGATCTGGCTTCCCTTGCCCGCGGGAGCAGGATCTTTTTCCCCGTCACCGGCACATGCTCAAATGCCGCCACCACTGATTCAGCCCTGTAGTTCTCCGGAATGATATCACAGCTGATGCCGAAATCCAGAAGACGCTCGGCAGTGGTCGGCCCGATGGCCGCAACGCGGATGTCCTGCAATGCCCGGGTGTCCATTCCCGCAGCAAAAAGCCGTTTGTAAAAATAACTCACACCGTTGACACTTGTAAATATGAGCCAGTCGTAATCAGACAGCCGGCCGATGGCCTTGTCCAGGGCATGCCAGCTTTCGGGGGGCACCACCTTTATGGTGGGACACTCCAGGCACTCCGCTCCGGAATCCGACAACATGCGCAGGAAACCGCTGGCCTGTTTCCGGGCACGGGTTACCACTATCCTTTTGCCCAGCAACGGACGATTCTCAAACCAGCGCATACGTTCCCGCAGGTTCACGACATCTCCGATGACGATCAGGGCCGGAGGTTTCATGCCGGCTTTTCTGACTTCTGCCTCGATGGTGCCCAACGTTCCGACGACAGTGGTCTGCCGCGGAGTCGTGCCCCAGCCGATCAACGCTACCGGTTTTTCCGGTGCCATACCGTGTTTCATAAGCTGGTTTGCTATATTTTCTAGGTTCTTCACCCCCATGAAAAAAACCAGCGTGCCGATTCCTGAAGCCAGTGATTTCCAGTCAATGTTGGACGATTCCTTTTCGGGATTTTCATGCCCGGTCACAAAGGCAACGGTGGATGTAAATTTTCTGTGCGTCAGGGGGATACCGGCATATGCCGGGGCAGCGACAGCGGAGGTGACACCGGGGACCACTTCGAAGGCAATGCCGGCATCGGCCAGAACCTCAACCTCCTCGCCACCCCTGCCGAAGATGAAGGGGTCGCCGCCTTTCAGGCGGGTTACCACGAGGCCCTGGCGGGCTTTCTCCACCAGCAGGGTGTTGATTCCATCCTGGGACAGGGTGTGATCCCCCCCTTTTTTTCCCACATATATGAGCTCGGCATCTTCCCGCGCATATCTCAGCAGGGTCGTGGCCGCCAGGTAATCATACACCACAACATCCGCGCGTTCGATGCACGCCTTGCCTTTCAGGGTAATCAAGCCCGGGTCACCGGGCCCTGCACCCACCAGATATACTTTGCCCTTCATCTCTTTCATACGCTATCCTGCTGCAGTTGCGCTAGTATCCGGCCCGCACCCATATCCATCAAGCGGTCGGCCAGCGCTATGCCTATCTTTTCAGCATCATCGGCAGGCCCCTCAAGTGCTTCCCGGATGTTATTGGACCCGTCGATTTCAGCCACCAGGCCTGTCAAAAAATATTGATCGCCAACAATTCTACCATGCGCCGCAATAGGCACCTGGCAGCTCCCTCCCATGCGGTGCAGAAAAGCCCGTTCTCCGAGGACAGCCTTGCGTGTTTCCCGGTGATTCAAAGTGGCCACGATCGGACCTGTCCGGGTATCTTCTTCACGGATTTCAAGGCACAACGCTCCCTGGCCGGCCGCCGGAAGCATGACGTCATCTTCCAGATGCTCGGAAATCCTGTGCGCAAGTCCCAGGCGCTTTATACCGGCCGCCGCTAAAACAATGGCATCCATTTCACCGCTATCCAGTTTCTTCAGCCGGGTATCCAGGTTGCCCCTCAACGGAAAAATGGACACATCCGGTCTTACATGCAGAAGCTGGGCCACCCTGCGAAGGCTGCTGGTTCCGATAGTAGCCCCCTTTTCCAGGTCGGACAAGGTGCAGTTACGCCTGGAGATCAACGCATCATGGGGTGCTTCGCGCTCCGGAATCGCACCGATACAAAGCCCGGCCGGGAGGTCGGCCGGCATGTCCTTCATGCTGTGGACAGCCAGATCTATCTTTTTGGAAAGCAGCGCATCCTCTATCTCCTTGACGAACAACCCTTTCCCGCCGACGTTTGCCAGGGGCACGTCCAGAATTTTATCCCCCCTGGTTTTGATGATGATAATGTCGACTTTCAGGGAAGAATCTCCCTCTGCAAGAACGGATTTAACCCAGTTCGCCTGCCACAACGCAAGTTTGCTCCCCCGCGTCCCTATATTGATCCGCACCGGCATCAGGACCCGCACCCGGAACAACTCGATGCGCTGCATCCACCGCAGGCAGAAGTCGACGCTGACGTCCCAACGGTTTCTCCGCCGCTTCCTTTGCTGACAAATCCGCAGGCGGACATCAGCCGGCACACCTCTTCGCTGCTGCAGGAAGGGCAGTCCGGTTTTTCACCGCCAAATACCAACTGCTCGAAATCCCGTCCACAGGATTTACAATGATATTCATAAATGGGCATTTTATTTGCACTCTCCTTTCATTCATTAGAAACGGGCCGTCTTTTATCTGGACAATAGTGATTCACTATCGTCGTCCGCCAAGGCGGCCTTAATCTTTGCAATCCTCTCTTCGGCATCGTATCCAAGATCCAGCGCCCGCTCAAACGTGTCGAGTGCCTTTTGCCGTTCACCGTGATTTTCCAATATACACCCGAGCCGATATGTATACAGTCCGTTTTCCGGTGCAAGCTCGACACTTTTTTCACAAAAGATCAACGGGATCTCCGGATTTTCCCCCTTTTCATCATAGAGCAGGCCAAGCGTCGAGAGCGCCCCTGCATCGTTCGGGTTTCTTCTGACCGCCAATTTATATGACGTGATAGCCTTGTTTTTCTGTCCCATTTCCCGGAAGCATTCACCGATGAAAAAATGAACCGTGCCGGAATCCGGGTTCAACTGCGCTGCTCTTTCCAGGAAGGGTTTGCCCCTTTCCGGGCATCCTGTCTCCACCAGAAGCTTTCCCGTATGAAAGGCGATTTCAAAAAAATTGCCGTTCAGTTTGTCGGCTTTCATTAAATAACGCAAGGCGCCTTCGGTGTCGTCCAACATGGATTTGGAATACCCGGCATTGTGCAGGGCCATCACGTTATCGGGATCGATGCGCACGGCACTTTCAAATGCTTCGAGAGCCTTTTCCAGGTTTCCCTGAACACCATAACAGACCCCCAGGCTATTGTAGAGATTCTCGTCCCGGGGATCGATCTTAATACCGCGTTCAAACTCATCGACCGCCCCGATGATGTTACCGGCCTGGTACAGGGCGTCTCCACTGATGTTCAAACTGACGGCATCGAAGGCCACGACACTGTCAGGGCCAAAAAACGCCGCATGATCGAGGGCTTTGCGGGCATTTTCCATGATCTGGCCCTGTTCATAGTCCAGCATCGGGTACATGGCAGCACCGATGGACACACTGCCATTTTTCAACCGTTTGATTTTTTGTTTAATTTTTTCGGACACCGCAAGGCAGGCTTCAGCATCAAAGCCGGGAATAAAGCAACCGAACATGCCGTTTTCAAGCTGTCCCCATGCCCCGTCCTCACGGCTGCAGACCTCCCCGACAACCCTGGCAATATCATCCGATGGCCGTGCCCGGCTCTGCGGGTCTGCAGGGTCGTCATCCAGCGGTGATGGGTCCGCCTTTACCACCAGAAACCCAAACACGACAGCTTCCGCCGTCAGAGCGTTCATCTTGCCCATGAAACCACGGTCATCATACACGTTGATATCGGCAGGCTGCCGGCTGGTTTGTTCGCCGCTTCCGGTATTTCTGTATCTACCCAGCCTGCTCAGCAGAAACTCGCGGGTAGTCTCCCCCTTGGACACGACCGCCTTCTCGGGTCTGTTTCGTTTAAAATTCATGACCGCTTTCACCCAAAATACCTCTATTTAGAAACGCCGGGTTCAGTTTTTTACATTCTGAAGTATTGCTGCGAACGCATTGACGATAACGGTGAACTCGTGTTCCCCGATTGTGCGTACATCCATAATGAACCGGCCCTCGTCTATCCGGCCGATGACCGGCGGCTGCCCCTCGCGAAGAACCCGTTCAATCCGATTCACGGACATGCCTCTGATTTTAATGCATACACAAGTTGTCGGCAGGTCTGCAAGCGGCATAGCCCCCCCTCCGGCACGCGAAGTGCCGTCGGCAACCGCCACCTGCAGGTGTGAACTGCCGATCTGGTTGAGCAGGACGGCAAAACGCCCGGCTTTTTCTGCCAGTACCGCCGGCGGAGTCGTCAGCATTTTGAGGGTGGGAATCTCCTCTACGGCACGCTTTTCATCCCGATAAAGGCGCAGCGTACTCTCCAGGGCCGCCAGCGTCAGCTTGTCGATCCGCAGCGCCCGCGTCAGTGGATTCTGTTTGATTTTATCGAGAATATCACTCGCGCCCGCTATAATGCCGGCCTGGGGACCGCCCAACAGCTTGTCGCCGCTGAATGTCACCACATCCACGCCGGAAGAGACAGATTCCTGCACACGGGGCTCCCGGATCATGCCGTATTTGGAAAAATCAATAAATGTTCCGCTGCCGAGGTCCTCCATCACGGGAAGCCTGTATTTTGCTCCCAATGCCACCAGCTCATCCAGGGTTACGCTTTTAGTGAACCCAACAACACTGTAGTTGCTGGTGTGCACCTTCAACAACAGCCCGGTCTCGTTGTCGATGGCCCTCTCGTAGTCCTTTTCGTGGGTCCGGTTCGTCGCTCCGACCTCCTGCAGCAGGGCACCGCTTCTGGCCATGACATCGGGAATCCGGAAGGATCCGCCTATTTCCACCAGTTCCCCCCTCGAAACAATAACCTTTTTCCCTCTGGCGATGGTGTCCAGGCAGAGCAACACCGCCCCGGCGTTATTATTAACCACCATGGCCGACTCTGCACCGCTGATTTCACAAATCAGGTCTTCCACGATGCTGTACCGTGATCCCCGGCTGCCGGATTCAAGGTCGAACTCAAGATTGGAATACCCGGCTGCAATGGTTTGCAGGTTTTCCAATGCCGAAGCGGCCAGCTGAGAACGGCCGAAATTCGTGTGGACAATGACACCGGTTGCATTGACAAGATACTGCAAATTTTTAGCCATGCGTGCGGAGGCACATTTTTTCACTTGCTTCAACACCTGATCGTCGTTCAGAAAAGATTCATCGACAGACGGGTCTTCATCAAGTATGGCTGAGCGAAAACCGTCAACGGCCTCTCTTGCAGCAGCAATTCTGACCGATCGCGGAACATCTGCAAACCAAAGATCCTTTTTCATGCCTTCAAGCAGATGATCGACGCCGGGAAGCGATCTCAATAATTGAACCCTCAATTTTTCTTCTGCCATGCTTCCTCTCATAACGGGCAAGATGATCGTTGCCGGTTGGAAACTTCTCATCAAATTTCATACAAAATCCAGCCAATAAATGCCTGTAAACTTTATATCTTATATCCTGAAAGCCTGAATTTCAACTTTTTTTTCCATTTTCGATGGTGGGCGCATTCACCCGCGGGCAAGTCCCGTGCGCTTCCGCCAAGGCAGTCCGTTTTTCATATTACCAAGGGGCTGCTGAAGCAGTATTTTATCGGCAGAATCCCCTGCAATGGCGTTGTGGTTGTATCCTCCGGGCAAAAATGGTATCAGCGGTGAAAGCTAAGCAAAATATCAGGATGGCACCTTCCCGGGCATTCAATGCGAGATGCGCATGCCCGCATCGAGGGTGAATAACACCAGTCAATGTCAACGGCCCCTTGGAGGTACAATGAAAAATCTGCTCGTAACCGGAGGCTGCGGTTTTATCGGAAGCAACTTCATTCATCACCTGTTCTCCGGGCAGAATTTCGATGGACGCGTGATCAATGTCGACAAACTGACCTATGCCGGGAATATTGAAAACCTTGCCGGTATAGAAAAGCAGTTTCCGGATCGCTATATTTTTTCTCAAACCGATATCTGTGACAAAGCCGCCCTTGACCACCTGTTTGAAATCCATGCCATCGATGCCGTCTGCCACTTTGCAGCCGAATCCCATGTGGACAGGTCCATTATCGGCCCGGATGACTTTGTAAAAACCAATATCCTGGGAACCTTCAACCTGTTGGAAATCATCAGAAACAGAAAAGATCAGGTTGTCCTGTTTCACCACGTCAGTACGGACGAGGTATACGGGTCACTGGGCCGGACAGGTTTATTCACTGAAAAAACCCCCTATGACCCCAGCAGTCCCTACTCCGCGTCCAAGGCTTCGTCAGACCACCTGGTGAGAGCCTACCACCGGACCTACGGAATACCGGTAACCATTTCCAATTGCTCCAACAACTACGGCCCCTTTCAGTTTCCCGAAAAACTGATACCGCTCATGGTCCTGAATGCTCGCGCAGGCAAACCCCTGCCTGTTTACGGCCAAGGGGTAAACATAAGGGACTGGCTCTACGTCAACGACCACTGCCGGGCGGTCTGGAGTATCATGCAGCAAGGCGAAAAAGGCCAGACCTACAATATCGGCGGCCGGTGTGAAATGAAGAACATTGATGTGGTCGAATTGATATGCGACATCCTCGATGACATGGAACCCCTGAAGGAAGCAGGTTCGCGAAAGAACCTGATTACCTTTGTAAAAGACCGCCCCGGTCATGACCTTCGCTATGCCATCGATTACAGCAAGCTGAATGAGGCTCTGGGCTGGGATCCCGAAGAAACATTTGCAAGCGGTTTGAAAAAGACCATTTGCTGGTATCTCGACAACCCGGAGTGGACCCGTCGGGTGCAGAGCGGCGAATATCGGAAATGGATCGACACCCAATATAACTGATCCAAATTCAACACCATGCGGAAATAAGTAATCTGAAGGTGATTTGCGCTGTCTGGGCTGATTAGGGCTCGTTATATCAGCACACGCTATTCAAACAGACCAAAACCAAAAGCCCGATCAAGGACGACAGACGTATGAAACAACCCAAAGATTTTCTCATTTTCCCCCTGGATGTGCCCTCGATGAAAGAAGCCGTCGGTTTTGTAAAAACCCTTTCATCTGTGGTGGGGACCTTCAAAATCGGTCTGGAACTTTTCATAAAAGCCGGGCCGGAAATCATTCATCAAATCAGGGTGCACGCTCCGGGGTCGAAAATATTTCTTGACCTGAAACTCCACGATATCCCCGAAACCGTTCGCCGGGCCATGCGCCAGGTGGCGGCATACGGCATCGACCTAACAACCGTCCACTGCGGTGCTTCGGAAAGAATGCTCGAAGCTGCCGTCAAGGGATCCCGGGGAAAGGTGGCTGTTCTGGGTGTCACGGTGTTGACCAGCGTCGGGGCCGACGACCTCTTGAATGCAGGATATGAAAAGGCCTACGCTACCAACCTTCCGGAGCTTGTCCTGAAAAAAGCCGGCATGGCCGACAGATCCGGCTGTGCGGGTGTTATCTGTTCGCCGTTGGAAGCGGGTACCATAAAAAAACATTTCGGCAGAAATTTTCTGGCGGTCACACCCGGCGTTCGGCCGGAAAAAACGGATACAGCCCCGGATGACCAGGTGCGGGTGTCGACGCCAGCCGGCGCCGTTAAAAACGGCTCAGACTACCTTGTTATCGGCCGTCCCATCAGGGATGCGAAAGATCCGGCTGCGGCAGCGAAAATAATTCTCACTGAAATCGAACAAGCGCTTACCGAAGGAAAGGGCGAATAATCAATGCCCACGTGCAGATAGCAAAATTGATCACTAGGAAATTGGATATTTAAATAAAGCGGATTACCACTGCTGTTGGCTATTCGATGTTCATTTTTTTGACCCAGGCTGTATTGAAAAATCTGGGTTTCCTTTATGTCTTGGTGCTTCCCTAGGGGCTCGAAAAAAAGATGCGCACGGCCGCCGTCGCCAGAATCACGGCCGCCACCAGAAGAACGAGAATCAACTGTTCGTTGCTGAACCGCTTCAAGACGTTTCACACTCGGCATCGAGGCCAAAGGCCGTGTGGAGGACACGCACTGCCAGTTCGGTATACTTCTCTTCTATGATGCAGGAGATTCTGATCTCCGAAGTGCTGATCATGATGATGTTGATGTTCTCCCGGGCGAGTGTGTTAAACATGATCGAAGCAACCCCGGAGTGGTTTTTCATGCCCACGCCGATGACGGAAACCTTGGCGATGTGGTCGTCACCGAACACGTCCTCGGCACCTATCTCCGCGGCAATGCGTTTCTGAATTTCGAGGGTCTTCTTAAACTCCGCCTTGGGAACCGTAAAAGTCAGATCCGTCTGGCCGCCGACGCGGGTATTTTGAATGATCATGTCCACAACGACACCGGTTTCCGCGATGGGGGAAAATATTTTAGCCGCAATTCCCGGCTGATCCGGCACCTTTTTGAGCGTAATGCGGGCCTCATCTTTATTATGGGTTACCCCGGATACCATCAGCTGTTCCATTCCGGAATTTTCGTTTACCACCATGGTTCCTTCCTCCTCGGAAAATGACGACCTCACGTGTACAGGTACGTTATATTTTTTAGCAAATCCCACCGATCGTATCTGCAGTACTTTAGCCCCCAGGCTGGCCATGTTCAACATTTCATCGTACGAAATCTCCTTGAGCTTCCTGGCTTTATGGCAGATATTCGGGTCGGCGGTGTAAATCCCGTCGACATCCGTATAGATCTCGCATGTGTCAGCCTTCAGCGCAGCGGCTATGGCGACGGCGGATGTGTCCGAACCACCGCGGCCCAACGTGGTAATGTTTCCCTGAAGGTCAGTCCCCTGGAAACCGGCAACCACCACAATGGTTCTCTTTTCCAACAGCTCATTCATGCGCTTCGCCCCGATTTCAATGATCCGCGCATTTCCGAAATCACAGTCGGTCACCACTTCGGCCTGGTGGCCTAAAAGGGACCGTGCCGGGTAGTTCATAGATCGCAGCATCATTGCCAACAGTGCAGAAGTGGTCTGCTCCCCGGTGGCTAAAAGCACGTCCATTTCCCGCTTGTCAGGCGCCTCCGTCACACTGGCAGCCAGTCCGATAAGCTTGTCGGTCACTCCCGCCATGGCCGATAGAATAACGACGACATTGTGTCCGTTATCATACGTTCTGGCCACCCGTTCTGCCACGTTCCGAATTCTGTCCAGGTCGGCGACGGAAGTTCCGCCATATTTCTGCACTATCAGTCCCATCTTCATTACCTCAACTTTTTTTTCACCCCTCTTAACAGATCAGAACTGCCCTGTCCAGTACCGGATAGGTAAACCACGCGGGACGTCTCACCGGTGGTTTCAATTCGCACCGCCAGGTGCGCGCCCAAATTCTGCACGTCAATCCTCTCGGCCCATTCGATGGCGACGACCCCCTTTCCGCTGACAAGATCGTAGAGTTCGAGATCTTCCAGGTCAGCCTCACCCGCAAGACGGTAAAAATCTGCATGATACAGGGGCAGACGACCCGGGTACGCATTGATCAGCGTGTAGGAGGGACTGGTGACATAATACTTGTCAGGCACGGCCAGGCCCCGTGCCAGCCCCTGGACAAAAACAGTCTTGCCGCTCCCGAGATCACCGCTCATGGCGATAACCAGAGGCGTAAATATAGACCGGCCGAGCAGTTCGCCCAGCCGGTCGGTCTCTGCTGCAGATTTTGTGGTTACGGTAAGTTCCATGACGGTTCAACAACAATGATAATACAGATCCCAGGTGGTAAATTTCAAACTGCCCTGATCAGTCCTGCGATTTCTGCGGGTATCCTGTCCATGACTTCCGTGGCCAGAAACCCGAAAGGGCCTTTACGGGCGAAAAGGTGATCGGCCGCACTGCCGTGCAAATACACACCCAGGTGCGTAGCCGCCTCTACGGTATTGCCTTGGGTGAGAAAACCGGCAATCAGACCGGTGAGGACATCGCCCATGCCGCCGGATGCCATTCCGGAATTACCCGTAGAATTGACATGGACATTCCCGTCCGGGTGGGCAATGACGGTCGCGGCACCCTTGAGCACGACATGAACACCGTATTCTTTGGCAAAATCACGGGCACACGCAACCCGGTTGTGCTGTATATACTCTGCGGTGGTATGGAGCAGACGGGCCATCTCACCGGGGTGCGGTGTAATGATGACAGGTACCCGCGTTGATTTAAGCATATCGGGATCGCCGGCCAGAATATTGATACCGTCGGCATCTATGACCAGAGGCACTGCGGCCTGGGTCAATAGGCCGGACAACAGCCTGCCGGCGCCGACCCCCGTGCCGATGCCGGGGCCGACAGCAGCACATCGTTTGCCGGGCAGAAGTGCCATTGCCGTATCCAGCGCGGCGGCGGCCAGCATGCCGTCCCCGGTTTCGGGCAGCGGAACGGTCATGACTTCCGTCACCTGCGGTTCAACCACACGGTTGAGGCTCTCCGGCACCCCCAATGTCACCAGCCCGGCACCGGCACGCATGGCTGACATGGCCGTCATTGCCGCCGCACCGGTTTTCCCGGGTGAACCGGCAATTACCAGCAAGTGGCCGGTGGTGCCTTTGTGCGCTTCCGGACTGCGCTCGCGAATCTCTGGTTTTATCCCTGCCGGCACAAGCCATGACTGCCGGGGGTTCACGGCCTTGACGATGAAAGGCGGAATGCCGATGTCGACAATGTTAAGATCGCCGCAGTATCCGGCTCCGGGAAACAGGGCAAGACCCAGCTTGGCAAAGGCAAATGTCGCCGTAACCGTCGCCCGGATACACGTTCCGCAAACCTGGCCGGTGTCCGCATTCAACCCCGAGGGCACATCCACGGACAGGACCGGTTTTGCCAGCCTGTTGACGAAATCGATGGCCTCCTTGTAATATCCCCGGACGTCCGCGTTCAAACCGGTGCCCAGGAGCGCATCAACCCAGATATCCTGTCGGCGCATGGCCGCCTTTTTCTTTCTTAAACCGGGGCTGTCCATAATTTCGAAAACAGGAATGCTCAAAGGGTTCAAAAGTGCCAGATTTGCACCGGCATCTCCCCTTACGCGTGATTTTCCCCCCAATAAAAAGACACGGACAGCCGCCCCCATAAAAGACAGATAGCGGGCAATCACGAAACCGTCTCCACCATTATTACCTCTGCCGGCCAGAATGCCCACCTTCCTGGAAGCGATGCCGGGGAAACAGGCCTGCATGACCCGCGTGGCACCGAAACCGGCGTTTTCCATCAGGACCCTGCCCGGGACACCGAAAGACTCGATGGTCTGACGATCCATCTCGCGCATCTCTTCAGCGGTTACCAGATACATCGTGACCTCCTATAGGCATACTCATGTCGATCGTCTTCAGGACCTTGATACTTTTAGCCTCCATCCGGCGGGCTTCTTCATGATCGTGCTCATGATCATAGCCCAACAAGTGCAGCACTCCGTGAACCAGCAGTTCAATCGTACGCGTCTCCATGTCGATACCGGCGACGCGACTTTCCCGGCCGGCTGTATCCAGCGATATGACTACATCACCCAGCAAATCGGGGGAGATGCCGGCAAACTCACCCGCCTGCATGGGAAACGCGATGACGTTTGTCGGGCCTTCTCTTTGCAGGTAGGTTGCGTTCAGATCGGCTATCTGCGGATCATCCACAAGCAGGATGGAAAGCTCTTTTTCAGGACATCCCAAGGCGTCTAAGACGGCCTGAGCTTTCTTTTCGAGCCCTTCCAGCATTACCGGATGCGTTTCCTGGCGGTTGTCTATCAGTACTCCCATTGCTCTTTTTTCCATTATTTCTGGATGTGGATTCGGAATATTCGATGCGGTGGTGATGGATACCGGTCAATATCTTGTAATAGTTTTTCGCTATTTTGTGCAGGTCTTTCAAGGTGAGTTCACAATTGTCGAGCTGCCCGTCTGAAAATATTTTATTAAACAGGTCCTGGGCCAGCTTTTGTATCCTGGAGGCCGTCGGATTTTCAAGCGTCCTCGAAGCCGCTTCGACCACATCCGCGAGCATGACGAGCCCGGCTTCACGGGTCTGCGGCCGTGGACCGGGATATCTGAAATCTTCTATTTTTACAGCATCATCCCCCTTCTGCTTCCTTGCTTTTTCATAAAAATAGCTGATCAGGCTCTTCCCGTGATGCTGCTGGATAGTGTCAATAATGTCCTGTCCAAGTTTGTGCTGCCTGGCGATCTCGACACCGTTTTTTACATGGGCGATCAGTATCAGGCTCGACATCGAAGGCGCCAGCTTGTCATGACGGTTGACCCCGTCAGTCTGATTCTCGATAAAATAGAGCGGTTTTTTAATCTTTCCGATATCATGGTAGTATCCACACACCTTGGCAAGTAATGGATTTGCGCCGATTTCCGAAGCAGCGGCCTCTACCATGTTCCCCACGACCATGGAATGATGGTAGGTCCCGGGGGCTTCTATCATGAGTCGGCGCAAAATCGGGCGATCCAGATTGGCCAGCTCCAGCAGGGTAATATCGGTGGCATATCCAAAGGCGATCTCCATCAGCGGAGCCAGGCCGACCGTCGTGATCCCCGTCGCGACACCGCCGGCTAATGCAAAAGCGGCGCCCCACATCAGTTCCACCCCGGACATGTTACCCGCGTAGACTTCCGATGCCGTAGCCAGCACAATATTTAATAACCCCAGTTTCAGGCCTGCTTTTATGAAAACCTTGCGCTCACGGCAGTTCTGAACCCAGTAGGCCGCCAGGGCGCTGTTGAGCAAAAAGTAGATAAATATGTCGAAACGTCCGTGAAAAATGGTGGCGGCACAGAACGCTGTAATTATGGCAAAGGGTATGGCAATTTCAAGCCCCATGAACAGACAGAGGGTCATCGCCCCCGCGGCAAGCGGCACGCCGTAGAAGATGGCCCTTGCCGATATGGAAAACGGCGTTCCGGCGGCCAGCAATTCAGACAGGGATGCGGACATTTTTGCAGCGAATACAAAAAACAGCAGCATCGTGGCGATAAACAGCAGGTTTTTATTCACCGTCCCCGGAATTTTAGAAAGACGCCCCTGATAAAGAACGTAGAGCCCCACCAGCAGGCACAGAATAATGATCGCCGCACCGACACTCTTGGCCAGCACAGCTTCGGTTTTGGTCTGCGCTTCGAATGCCTTGAGTTTCAGGAGCTGAATCTCCGATGCTCTTTCACCCTCACGCAACAGCATTTCGCCGGCCTTGATTTTGTAGAATATCGGTTGTACTGCGGATGCGGCCTTTTTTCTGCGTTCCCCGGTCTCATTCCTGTTCAGAATTATATTCGGGTTCATCAGACGCTGGACAACATCCACAATTAAATTTCTTAAGTTGTAGTTAACGTCTTTGAGAAGGGGTTGTCCGATGATACGAACCATTACCATCGACTGGTCCAGTCCGTAGAACTGTTTCAAGTTGACCACGGTACCCTCTGTTTTCCCATCGACCTGCCGCAGCCTGATTCCTCTTTCGGATTCTCGCAACAGCAGCTCTTTATCAGCAACAACACCGTTGTCGAGAATTTCAGACAGAATGTGGATGATGATATCCGATATGTCAGCGGAAAAGACCTCTTTTTCCAGGACCGCAAACGCCCCTTTGCTGAAGGTAATGCCCATGCTCTTTTCAAAAGCCGGTTTTTCGGCGACAACCAGATCATGCACGGTTCGTTTTTCGTCCCGACGGTCCTCGGTCGGTCCGGAAGCTTCAGCCGCAGGCTCTTTTTCGCCGTCGTCAACCGGTATTCCGACATCCGTTTTCGGTGTAGCATCCGCTGCGATAACACGACGCATATCGGTAAAGGCTTTGTTGACATGTTGGACAAGATGGGAGGAAAGCGCCGTGTCATGGTCATACACGGTAAGAATTTTCTCTACCGCCTGGGCCCTCTGGTTCTCGGTTGCCTTTTTGTCCTCGACCAGAAAATCCTTGGTTGCCTTGATATCTCTTTCAACAACATCCCCGGACATATATGAACGCTGGCTGATGATCAGGCTTGGGAAAAGGACAACGACGATAGCTGCGGTTACAACAGCCAGGAGAATCCACTTGAAATGCTCTTCGAGGCCAAAAAAATGTTCTATGTTTTTTTTACGCTTGCCGTTTTTCATTGGTTCAGATTCCGTTTACGATGGTTGCATAAGCAACCCTGCTTCATATATCCCGGTTTTCCCGGGCTTGTCTTCTTTCTTCCAGTTCTTCATAGGCTTTAATGATCTCCTGAACCAGCCGGTGCCTAACGACATCTGTTTTAGAAAAAAACACAAATTGAATCCCTTCGATGTCCTGTAAAATATTTTTTGATTCTATGAGTCCCGACGCTTTGTTGGCGGGCAGGTCTATCTGAGTAATATCTCCGGTGATGACAGCCTTGGAACTAAAACCGATGCGTGTGAGAAACATCTTCATCTGTTCAGACGTGGTGTTCTGGGCTTCATCCAAGATAATGAAGGAATCGTTCAATGTTCGGCCACGCATAAACGCAATGGGGGCAACTTCTATGATGCCGCGCTGCAACAGGCTGGAGACTTTCTCGAAACGCATCATATCGTGCAACGCGTCATACAGGGGCCTGAGATAGGGGTCAATCTTTTCCGTCAGATCACCCGGCAGGAACCCCAGCGATTCACCGGCTTCGACCGCGGGACGCGTGAGGATAATGCGGTTCACGATCCCCTTTGACAATGCCGCCACGGCCATAGCCATGGCCAGGTAGGTTTTCCCCGTTCCCGCCGGCCCGATCCCGAACACGATGTCAAAGGATCGGATGGCATCGATATAGGCTTTCTGGGCATGGCTTTTGGGCGTGATAGCGCGTTTTTTCGAAGTGACATAAACCGTATCCAGAAAAATATCCTTCAACCTGGCTTTGTGATCCCCGGACAGCACCCGGATAGCATAATCGACGTCGTTTTCATATACCGGGTAGCCTTCCTTCAACAACCCGTAAAGCTGTTTGAGTATGTTTCCGGCAAGGTCCGTGTGGATGTCTTCCCCCCGAACCGTCACATTGGTCCCCCTGGCATTGATCTCGATATCCAGTGCTTCGGCCACCAGCTTCAGATGCCGGTTGTGTTCCCCGAAAAGCTGTCGGGCCCGTTCCATATCCGAAAAACTGAACCGGACCATGCCATCCGCTTCATTATGATTTCCTGTCTTTTCCACAAAATGCTCCGTTGCTCCCTGAGTGATTCAGGAGTAGGTGTTCCCTGCCCGCTCGATGCATCGGGAGATACAGCCAACCGCAGAATTGCATTACGGTGACACTGATGTATCGGCCGGCGCCGGGCAGACGACTCTATCTACCATACCCTTTTAAAACTTTGCAAACGGCAATTGTGCACAGGGTTGGAAAAGAAAAACCCCTTGACGCGGTATACACCCTTTGTTAATTTGACGTTTTGGTTAAAGCTGTCATCGAAAATAAATACGTAATTGAGAATTGTCTCCAATAATGCTTTTTCCCGCCAGCGGCGGAAATACATAGTGGAATAAAAGACCGCCATGACAATACTTGATGTTTTAATGATCGTAATTGTGGGATTCTGTTTGATCAGGGGCGTCTTTCGCGGACTGATCAAAGAGATCTCTTCGATTATCGGCGTTTTTGCGGGATATTATGCAGCATACACCTATTACACCCTTCTGGCAAAACTCCTATCCAAATGGCTTTCCGACACGGGCTATGTCAACATTCTCAGTTTTTTCATCATATTCGGCGTCGTCTTTCTGGCCATCAGCATACTGGGCGTCATTATCAAGTATCTATTAAGCATCTCCTTCCTCGGTTGGATCGACCGGATCTGCGGCGCCGGATTCGGACTGATAAAGGGTATTCTCATCGCCGCCATCCTGCTTGTTGTCCTGACCGCTTTTTTACCGAAGGGGCCGCCGGTGGTCAAAAAATCTTTCCTGGCACCCCACGTTGCCCATGTTTCCAAAGCCATGGCCAAGGTTGTTCCCCAGAACATGAAGCAGCAATTCAAAGTTAAAATCAAGGAACTGCAATCAATTTGGAAAAACAAATAAATCCGGAGAAAGCCCCCTTCAGCGAACTGATCCGATTGATCGAACGGCTGAGGGGCAGGGACGGCTGCCCCTGGGATCGAAAGCAGACCCCCCAATCCCTGGCAGTTTACCTGATTGAAGAGGCTTATGAGCTCGTGGAAGCGATTCAATCCGGAAACCCGGATGCCGTCCGCGAAGAGCTCGGCGATGTCGTTTTTATCCTTTTTTTCATAGCTGCGCTGTACCAGGAACGTGACCATTTCGATATTCTGGAAACCATTTTGGCAAACACCCGTAAAATGCGCAACCGGCATCCCCATGTGTTTGGCGATGCATCCGTAAATTCGGTGGAAGATGTCAGGCGTAACTGGAACAGGATAAAAGCCGCGGAAAAAAAAGACCGAGGCGATGACTCCCTGCTGGACTCCGTCCCCAAAAACCTGCCGGCCCTGATGCGCGCCTACCGCATATCCGAAAGGGCTGCCCGAACCGGCTTTGACTGGGATGATCTTGCAGGTGTCCTGAATAAAGCGGAAGAGGAGTGGCAGGAGCTGAAAGTCGAACTGGCCAAGGATGCCGAGACGTTCAACCCCCAGGACGTCGCCCTGGAATTTGGCGACGTGCTGTTCACACTCACCAACGTTGCCCGCTTCGCCGGCATACATCCGGAAACAGCCCTCTCAGCCGCTACCCGAAAATTTGAAAACCGTTTCGGTTATATGGAACGCATGGCGGCCGGCATGGGCAAAAGTTTTGAAAGTCTCGACTATGATGACATGCATGCGTTGTGGGAAAAGGCCAAGGAACGTTCAGACAGAAAATCCTGACAAACAAGGTAGATACCCGGGTCCAGAGGGCCCGGCACTGATTATACCCTTTAAGGGTTTACTGCGAAATCCTAAATCCGAATATCGAAATTCGAAACAAATCCAAATATCAAAGGCTCAAAGGCTATAAACATGAGCCATTGGCATGAGCCTCGGCAATCTTGTTTCGATGATTTGAATTTAGGTCATTTGATATTGTTTAGGGTTTAGATATTTGTGCTTCGAATTTTATCTTTTCCAGTATCGGCAGAGCCTAAAGGCTCTGACCTGGCCCAAAGGATCAGTTATTCCATACTGGAATAAACCTTCTTCGTGGTAAGCCACAGGGAAGGTTCATTTAGTCGTCAAAATCGCCTTCGGGCCCTTTGTCGCTGTCGATCAGGACGGCCTTTTCAGCAATTTTCGCCACTGTCCACTCGGCCTTGTCCTCTATGCCTTCAGCCTTGGGTCCCGGATCATGGCTCCCTGTTTCGAGAATTTCCTGTAAAGCGATATCCGCCGTATCGGTGGCGTTGAAAACATTCACCAGCATATTGTAAACAAAATCTTCAACCCGTTTGACCATTCTGGCTCTCACAGATTGTGGCTGGCCCAGGAGCCGGTTTTCAAAAGGCAGGTTCAGTTTCTTAAAATTCCCGCCGGACAATCCTTGCGCCTTTGCATGGGTGACCATTTCCGCCCACATTTCCGTGGTAACACCTTCCCCCTGAACCTTGATGAAACCGCCGTCCTGGTCAAGAATGGCGTTGCCGAAATCGTTGACCTCCAGCCCCCAGGATATCATCTGCAGCGCGGTGGCGACATTGGCCTTCGTCGTTCTTGTCCTGTCCGCGATTTCCCTGAGCCTGTCCGAATTGTTGCCGGAGGTTCCGTGCTGAGCCCCGGAAATCTTGTAGGGCGCCAGTTTGCTGTGGATTTCGGATGTCAGGTCGACCTGGATGCCCTGACCGCTGGCCTCGATACCGTGGGTGGTTCCGTTGTTCAAGGCAATCCAGTCCGGATAAATGTCGTGTGCATTCAAGCCCTGGATGAGAAACAGAGCTTCCTGGGGCGTTGAAAGACCTTGTTTTCCTTTAATTTCACCCACTTCAGTCTCAAGGCCTGCCCATTCCGGAATAAAAGGGCTCAGCTGCAGGTTGGCCAGCAGATTGTCCTCGTCGGGCAAGTGGGACGCATCCACGGCAATGGATGTCATTCCGGCTTCGAAGATCGTCGGTATTTCAATTTTGGCCCCTTCCACATCGGCCTTGCTTTTTATCCCGTAATGATCGGCATGAATGGCCACGGGAACCCTTATACCCAGTTCATTGCAGACGGCATCCACCTGGCGGGCGATGTTCCAGTAATTAACCGCACAGTAGGCAGTCGCACCGCCCTCCGACCGTGCAATTTCTATTATCAAACAAGAATTTGCGCGTTGTGCCGCCCGTAAGGCCCCGCGGATCACCAGGTGGTTCCTGCCGTTGGCGGCCATGGCGATGGCCTTTCCTTTCGCCAGCATGGCCCGGTCTATATATTTCCCGCTCACGATCAGCGCTTTTGAGTTGGGGAAGAGCCTGACGATATTGGGGGGCCGCCCGACCTTGAGGGCTTTGTCGAAATCCTGTGATGCTGGTGCACTGTTCGTTGCCATATTCTGACCTCCTTGATATTAAACTACTGTTTCAATCCGGAAGGATATAACACCTGCCCTGATTGTCAATCCTTCATTAGAAACAATCACACGAATATTTCAACAAAAGCGCATGCTTCGGTGGTCATAATCGGACATAAAATTTTATTAGAATTGTTTGACAATTTTGCACAGTGATGACAATTTACCCTATCGTTGCAAAAGCCAGAGGGCTTCAGAGCCAAGGCGTCTGAGGGTGAAGTCGTAGTTTTTTACTTCGAACCGTACGGCAACACGGATAACGGTGGAACAGAATATCGCATGAAGCTCAAAAACATCATTATCTTTCTGGCCCTTGCGATCATTTTCTGGGGTTGTGCCCAGAAACAGGTACCGCTGACCATACTCACCCCCGCGCAACCGCCGGAAATTGAACTGCCTTCCGGCGACACCCTCTTTTCAGAAGCCGAAGCGTTGTACCTGGACGAAGCCCTCGATGAAGCCTTGCGTAAATACGCGGTCTATATTGACCTGTACCCGGATGCCCCCCTTGTGGACGCGGCCCTATACAAAACAGGTCTGATTCACACCTGCAAAGAAGATTTTGAAAATGCGGAATTCACCTACACCAAACTCATTGCAGCGTTCCCTGACAGCCCCCTTGCCCTCGAAGCGATGATCGAGATGCTGGACATCTATAACCGGCAGGAAAGGTATGCGGACACCATCCGTTTTTCATTCGATATTCCTGAAGAAGATCTTGTCGACAGCCAGCTCTTCCGCAAATACAATCTGCTCGGCGATGCCTACATGGGGGTGAATGCCCCGGGTGATGCTTTGTATTTTTACAGCACCATCTACCACCAGGCAGGTGAATACGAAAAAGAACGGATGCTGGAAAAGATGAAATACGTGCTGGCACTGCTCAACGAGGTGCACCTTGGCCGGCTTCTGTCCAGGGTCGATGACCCCGAAATCCGGGGATACCTGCTATATTATTTCGGGCTTACCAGTGTGGAACAGGGCAAAACCGAAGACGGCCTTGGCGCGCTTACGGAACTCACTGAAAAACTACCCGAACACGAAATGGCCCCGTCGGCACAGGAACTGCTCGATGAAATTTTCAGCAAAGCCATCAACAGCCCTTTTACAGTGGGATGCCTCCTACCGTTGAGCGGGCGGTACAAAGCCTATGGGATAAAAGCCCTGCGAGGAATCGAGCTGGCCTATCATCAGCACGTGTCGGCCGGCGGCAGGCCCGGTATCCGGCTGATTGTGAAGGACACGCAGGCAGACCCGTTCAGGACCGTAACCGCCGTCCAGGAACTGGACCATGAAAATGTCGCCGCTATCCTCGGCCCCATGGTCATGTCGGAATCGGCGGCTCTCGAAGCCCAGGCCCGCGGCATTCCGATCATAACCTTTACCCAGAAAGACAACATCACCGCAGTCGGCAATTTTATTTTCAGGAATTTCATCACCCCAAGGATGCAGGCCCGCACCCTGGCCTCTTATGCCACCATAGCCCTGGGCGTCAGACGGTTCGCCATACTCTACCCGGATGAACGCTACGGGACCACTTACATGAACCTGTTCTGGGACGAAATCGATTCACTGGGAGGTAAGATCGTCGCCATCGAATCCTATGACCCGGAACAAACCGATTTTGCCGTGCCCATAAAAAAATTGGTCGGGCTTTATCACACGATCCCGGAGTATCTCAAGGTTCATTTTGAAATAATCCCCGAAGCGGAAGCACCGTGGCTGGATGTATTCAACCCTCGTACGATGATACCCTATTTCCCCAATGATTTGAAGGCCGTGGACGTTCTTTATAAAACATTGCCGGATAGCCCCCCCGGCCCGGTTGCAACCATCGAAGACCGGGGCAGGAGCGGCAGGGAAGAAGAACCTCAGCCCATAGTCGATTTCCAGGCAGTGTTCATACCAGACGCTCCCCGTAAGGCCGGCTTGATCATCCCGCAGCTGGCCTACCACGACGTGGACGATGTCTACCTGTTGGGCACCAACCTGTGGCACTCCAAAACCCTGATTGAGATGTCCCGCCAGTATGTCCAGAATGCGGTCATAACCGAAGGGTTTTCAACGGACATCAGCCTCAAACGCGTAAAACGTTTTGTCGGTACTTTCGAAAATGCCTTTGGGGAGGCGCCTGGATTTATCGAAGCGGTCACCTACGATTCCGCCCGGCTGATCTTTGGTACGCTCGGAGAACCCGGAATCCGTTTTAAAGACAATGTCAAAGACGAGATGCTCAACCTTGTGGACTATCCGGGTGTAACCGGGACGACCCACTTTGACTACAGCGGCGATGCCATAAAAAAACCCTATCTGCTCCGGGTAAATAAAGACCGGTTTGTGCAGGTTCAGCGCCCCTGACACGGCCCACGGCTCATTACGGTGTCTTGCGGTGACACCAAATTTTACAACGAATCATTTTTGAGAACACCCTGCCCGGTCGCCTCCAGGACACTGTGCCAAAGTTTCCCTCCCGGGTCCACCTGCTTGCGTTGTCCGACCGACAGTGCCATGGGGATATGGACATAGGTGTAATTCCAGTAGCCCACGAGGACATTGGTTTTGCCGGCCATACCCGCATGCACGGCGTCTCGCCCCAGAAAACTGCAGAAAACGTGGTCGTTGGCATTGGCCGGAAGGCTGCGAATCATGTAGCTCGGATCTATATACTTGAGGGAAACGCTGATATTTTTTTCATTGAAGTGGGCTATAATTCGATTTTTAAAAAATATGCCGATATCCTTTAAACGGATATTTCCGGATTCATCAAGCTCCTCGGCATCATCATCGAAATATTTCTGGCCGGCACCCTCCGCTACCACGATGACCGCATGGAACCGCTGGGCGAGTCTGTTTTCTATTGCCGCAAAAAGCCCTTGGGGACCCTCCAGATCGAAGTCGACTTCAGGAATCAAGACGAAATTGACATCCTGCTGGGCGAGCGTCGCGGTGGCAGCGATATAGCCGGAATGCCGCCCCATCAGCTTAATGAGGCCGATGCCGTTCGGGTAGCCTTTGGACTCGTTGTGGGCGCCTTTGATGGCTTCCGTGGCCACATCCACGGCGGTCTCGAAGCCAAACGAGCGCGCCACCATGTAGATATCGTTGTCGATGGTTTTGGGTATGCCCACCACACTGATCTTGAGCCCCCTTTCCAGAATGGTGTCCGCCAGGAGGGTGGCTGCCTTAAGCGTTCCGTCACCGCCCACCATGAACAGGATGCCGATATTCATGCGCTCCAGACTGTCCGCAATCGCCTCGATATCCTGGGGCCCCCGGGAGGAACCCAGTATCGATCCGCCCAACTCGAGAATGTTGGCCACCGCTTTCGGGTTCAGTTCCATGATATCGTGGTTGTATTTCGGGATGAAGCCCTGCAGGCCGTAGCGGATGCCGTAAATGTTTCTGACACCGTATCCAAAAAACAGCTCGAGTACCACCGAACGGATAATGTCGTTGAGCCCCGGACAAAGGCCCCCGCAGGTCACGATGGCACACCTCAGCTTGCTGGGGTCGAAATAGATCTTCTCGCGCGGACCGGCCAACTCCAGATAGGGGCTCAGCACGCCCTGCTCCAGAACCTCTTGCATATTTTTCAGTGACGCGTCGACCATCACGCCCTCTTCATCCGACACAAAATTTTCACCGCGCTGGATGGGCGATGGAATTTTGGTTTTGCCCAGGTTCTGAACCCTGGTGTCTTCGATATTTTGAATCATGACCACCTGTCCGATTTTTTAGGTTCAAATCTGAAATCGCCTTTTCCCAGAATGTCGTGCAGGTGCAGAACCCCGCATATGGTTCCATCATCTTTTGTTACGGGAAGAACGGTAATTTCATGGTGTTCCATCATGCCCAGTGCGTCATACGCCGGTGTTTCCGGACGGATACATTTTGGATTCCGGGTCATGACCGCCCCCACCGGCAAGGCCCAGATGTCTCTTTGCTCCGCCAGGCTTCTGCGGATGTCCCCGTCGGTCATAATGCCTACCAGGCCACCGTCTTCGTTGCAGACCAGTGTTACACCAAGCCCCATGCTGTTGACAATTCCAACAGCATTTTCCATGCTCTCATTCAGAAGAATGCGCGGTATTGATTTACCGGTCAGCATCATGTCCGCAACACGGCTTGAGAGCCGCTGCCCCAGGGCCCCGCCGGGATGGAACCGTTTGAAATCGCTTGACGTGAATTCTTTTTTGTTGATCAGCGTCACCGCGAGCGCATCCCCCATGGCCAGAAGCGCGGTGGAACTGGCTGTCGGGGCCAGGCCCAGGGGGCAGGCCTCCTGGGCCACACCCACATCGATAACGATATCGCTGTGTTTTGCCAGGGTCGACCCCCTGTTGCCCGTGAAAGAAACCACCGTACACCCGATACTCCGGATGCTGGCAACCACCGCATTCAACTCGTCGGTTTCTCCGCTGGTTGAAAGCGCCAGAAATATATCATCCGGGCCCACCATGCCAAGGTCCCCATGCATCGCTTCTACAGGATGGAGGAAAAAAGATCGGGTACCGGTGCTGTTCAGCGTGGCGACGATCTTCCTGCCGACAATTCCGGATTTGCCGATACCGCCCACAACAACCCGGCCGCTGGACGCATATATGCGTTCCACCATGGCGGTAAAACTCTCGTCCAGTCGTTCGATCAACTGCATCAGACCGTCGGCTTCAATGCGCAACACTTCTTTGGCTTCATCTATTATCAATGCCATATCCCCACTTGAATTGTGCCTGCTTCATTCGAAACAAATCAGTCGCTTTTCAGAACAGGCTTTCTTCCCTAAAGCATGTGATAAACAACCATCCATGCTGATAAATATTTCTAATGTGTTACAATCCAATGACAATATTCAATAAAAAAAGCAAGCGGTCTTTTTAGGCACACCTACATCGAGTTTGAAAAAAGATTATACCTGTTTCTAATGAAATACTTGACATTTCGATTTTCATTGATTATCTTATTTTTTTTAATGAAGAAAGACTCTTGAGAAGAAGGCATGGCCGGATTCCAAATTCCAGGCCATTTTTTTTGCCGAAACCGGCGGAATATTTTTTGCCGAAACCGGCGGAGTTTTTTTGCCGAAACCGGCGGAACAGTTTAAATTTACAAAACTAAATCCATTAGGGGGATGATTCCGATGCAATGTACAACAGTTAGAAAAGGAAGTGAATGTCCTTTCATGACCAAACAGGGGTGTTCTTACAATGGCGGGATTTGTCATGAGACCATAGAGAATTGTGATGGCTGCAACCGAAAACTGGAAAACGGCCCGGGCTGGTATTGCTCGGCATGTCCGGATCCGGCGCTTAAATGGAAAAACGGAAACTGTAACCTGGCCTCGCATATCACCACTGTTTCGACACAGAAAAAACAAAAAATCAATCCGCTCAAAGCGTCCAAGCGTGCGAGCCGGTAACACGATCTTCTACAGTGACAGACCCTGCTCTTTCAGCGAGCAGGGTTTTTTTTTGCCTAAATTTATGTCTTGACATTTTTCGGCTTCTATCTATAAGCGTGACCGGAGTACACGCCCAATCGTTATAAAACCGAGCTAATTTTTTTCGAGCATGTTGCCGATCATTCGGCCAAGGAGGTATGCAGGATGAATCCCATTGCCCAGGCGTTGAACCAGGTTATTGAAACAGGGAACCCCCATCTAATGGAAATGCTGTCCGGCATCGGCAAAGCACTTTTTTTTCCGAAAGGGATCCTGAGCCAAAGTGCCGAGGCCAAGCAAAAAGCGCACCGGCTCAACGCCACCATCGGCATCGCCAAAGAGGGCGGACATACCATGCGGTTCGATTCGGTCATGGAAACCATCAAGGACATCGCGCCCAGCGAATCCCTGACCTATGCACCGTCATTCGGGATTCCCGGTCTGCGGAAAGTCTGGCAGTCTTCCCTCTACGAAAAAAACGGTTCCTTAACCGGAAAACCCATCAGTCTGCCGGTGACCACCTGTGGCATCACCCACGGCATCAGCATGTTTGCCGATGTCTGGCTGGACCCCGGGGATGTTGTTATCCTGCCGGATATGATGTGGGGCAACTACAACATGGTTCTCAGCCTGCGAAAAGGCGCCCGCATCCGCTCGTACCCGATCTTCACCGCCAAGGGGGCATTCAATACCGAAGCCCTGGAAGCAGCGGTCCGGGATGAAGCCCGGAAGAATTCCAAGATCACCGTCCTGCTCAACTTTCCTCACAACCCCACCGGTTACACGGCGACACAAACCGAGGGGGACCGGATTGTTGAAATCCTGACCGATGCTGCCAGGGGCGGCACAAATGTCGTGGCTGTCACCGATGATTCCTATTTCGGTCTCTTTTACGAAGAGGACACTTTAAAGGAATCCGTGTTTGCAAAACTCTGCGGCAGCGACCCGCGTCTGCTGGCCATAAAACTGGACGGCTGCACCAAAGAGAATTTCGTCTGGGGACTCAGGGTAGGATTCATCACATATGGTTTAGCGGCCGGGGGTCAAGAAAAAGCCGTCTACGATGCCCTGGAGAAAAAAACCGCCGGATGCATCCGTGGAGATATCTCCAATGCATCCCACCTGGGCCAGTCCATCGTGCTCAAATCGATGCAAAACGAAAAGTTTCCCTTGGAAAAAGAGGAAAAGTTCACCATTCTGAAAACACGCGCCCAAGAAGTCAAACGTGTTCTGGCCGACCCGAAATACAGGGATGCGTGGGATGTCTATCCGTTCAATTCCGGGTATTTCATGTGTATCCGCTTGAAAAGTGTAAATGCTGAAAAATTACGGGTGCACCTGCTTGATAAATACGGTGTCGGTTTGATTTCCATCGGGGAAGACAACCTCCGGGTGGCTTTTTCCTGTATCGAAGAAGACGATATCCAGACGCTTTTTGATCTTGTACTGCAAGGGGTCAACGATCTTCAACCCGGCTGAAAAGAGTGAGTATTGAAAGTTTAATAACGAATAACTACTCCTTTTGGATTTGTTCAGGGTCGGAAACCGATATCCAGAGCATATCAACAGGCTCTATCTAAATATGCAAACCGAATCGACATTTAAAACGTGGCTCAACCGGCTGACAGGCAAGGACAAGACCTTTAACCTGGCGCATGCCGGCAAATGGACACTATATTTTGTTGCCATCGGTTTGATTGCCGGTCTCGGATCGATTGTTTTTCACTATCTTTGCCAGCTTGGCCTCCACTTCTTCATGGATATGGCAGCCGGCTACCGTCCGCCGTCACCGGCGGGTGAGCATCATCTGCTGACGCCGACAGCCAGACCCTTCAACCGCTGGATTTTGTTGTTCCTTCCGGCGTTCGGTGGATTGCTGAGCGGATGGCTGGTCTACACCTTCGCTCCGGAAGCGGAAGGGCATGGAACAGACGCCGCCATCAATGCCTATCACAGGGCGGGCGGGTTCATTCGCAGCAGGGTGCCCATCGTCAAAACCATCGCCTCCGCAATCACGTTGACCACCGGTGGCTCAGGCGGAAGAGAGGGCCCCATTGCCCAGATCGGTGCCGGATTCGGATCCTTTTTGGCAACCCGGCTCAAACTGTCGGAGCGTGAACGCAGAATTATGATGGCGGCAGGTATCGGTGCCGGCGTGGGCAGCATCTTCCGCGCACCGTTGGCCGGCGCACTGTTTGCGGCCGAAGTGCTGTACCGGGATCCGGAATTCGAGTCTGAAGTCATCATCCCGGCAGGTATTTCATCTGTTGTAGCCTATTGCGTTTTCTGCCTGGTCTTCGGGTGGGGGTCCCTGTTCGACTCTCCTGATTTTAAATTCAGCAACCCTTTGGAACTGGGGCCATACATCATTCTGGCATTAATTCTTGTGGCCGTAGGCGTTCTGTACGTTAAATCTTTTTATGGCATCATCGGCCTGTTCAAATCGCTGAAATTACCCAACCACATCAAGCCCGCCCTGGGCGGACTGTGCACGGGGATCATCGGTTTTTTTCTACCCCAGACCCTTGCATTCGGATATGGTTTTGCCCAGATGGCCCTGAATAGTGAACTGACCATTCCTTTCTTGCTGCTCCTGGCATTCGGCAAAATTTTCACCACCTCTTTTTCCATAGGATCCGGCGGCAGCGGTGGTGTTTTCGGCCCCTCCATTGTCATCGGCGGTGCCATGGGCGGTGCCGTGGGGAAGATATTTCATGGCATTATGCCGGATGTCGTCAACGAACCCGGCGCATTTGTCGTCGTGGGCATGGCCGGATTTTTCACGGCGGTGTCCAATACCCCCATCTCCACCATCATATTTGTCAGCGAGATGACCAACTCATATCATCTTCTGCTGCCCAGCCTGCTGGTCTGCTCCCTGACCTACCTGGCCTCCAAAAAGTGGACCATTTTCCATCAGCAGGTGAAAAGCAAAATCGATTCCCCGGCCCACGCCGGTGATTTTTTTGTGGACATTCTCCAGGCCATCCGCGTGCAGGACCTCGCCCGCCACGTGAAGAAGGTGACCCTGATACCGCAGGACATGCCCTTCATCGAATTCAAATCTTTTTTTTCGACCACGAAGCAGCACTACTTCCCGGTCATGGATGACGATGAAAGGCTGATCGGCATTTTTTCCATCAATGACATCAGGGGTGTTCTATTCTCCAGCGAAATAGAACACCTGGTACGGATGAAAGATATCGGCACATCGGATATCATTGTCACCACTCCCTCGGATGATTTGAACGCCGTACTGCAAAAATTTACGGAAAAAAATATCGACAGCCTGCCGGTGGTAGCGGATGACGATCACGGCGTACTCATCGGGATGTTAAACCGTAGAGAAGTGATCGCCTTCTACAATGATAAAATCAGGGAGATGAAACAGAAGAAAGCCTGATAACTAACCTGCCTGAATAATAAAACTACAGACGCATGTACTAGTAGAGCACCTTGACCAGGAACAACCCCTGGGGCGGCGCCGTTGCCCCAGCATTCCCCCTGTGCCTGGATTCGAGAACGGTTTTAAAAACCTCGGGTGTCATCTTCGAACGGCCGACCTCAACCAGCGTACCCACAATATTCCGCACCATGTACCTCAAAAAACCGTCGGCCTCGATGGAAAAATATATATTCCCGGCTGAGTCCCTGGTGATTTCCGCCCTTGCCACCTCGCGGACGGTTGTGGAACGCGGACTGCCCACCCCTTCGAACGCCTTGAAATCATGCGATCCGACCACATGCACGGCGGCCTGCTGCATGGCGTAGAAATCCAGTTCTTTACGGATGTGCCAGACCCAGTGACGCTGGATGGCCGAAGGAATCCTGCTGTTTAGAATTCGATACTGATAGACCTTGCCTCGGGCAGCATAGCGGGCATGGAATTCCGCGTCCACCACCCGGCAGTCCTTGATGACAATGTCGGCTTTCAGGAGGCTGTTGAGACCCATCTGAAAGGCCTCCGCGGAAAGGCCGGCCTCGCTCCTGAAATTTGCCGTCTGCGCCAGGGCATGCACACCGGCATCCGTCCTTCCGGAACCGTTCAGAACAACCTTCTTACGGGTCATGACCGCCAGCGCATGTTCAATCTCGGCCTGCACCGTAAGTTCGTTTTTCTGACGTTGCCACCCATGATATCCGGTACCGTCATATTCAATGACAAGTTTATAATTTTTCATAATAAGAGCCCGATGGTCAGCGAAAAAAATGACAAGACCGTTGAAAGTACGACAGCCGCTGAAGCAAGTTCGGTATCACTTTTCAACTGGGCGGACAGGACATAAATAGATGCTGATGTCGGCAGGGTAAAATAGATCATACCCACCTTAAAGGGCTCCCCCGACACCTGGAACAGTCCGAGCAAAAAATAGCCCGCCACCGGCATCAGCAGGAGTTTGATGACCGCGGCAACCATCGAAAGCTGCAGGTTTCCCTTGAGGCTCTTAAGCGTCAATGCGCCACCGATGGAGAGCAGCGCCAACGGCAATGCCACTGACGCTGAAAGACTGAAGGCATTGTCCAGAAACACCGGAAAATCATTAATAAAACGGGCATACAGCAGGCCCGCCAAACAGCCGAGTATCAGGGGATTGGTGACAATTTCCCGCGTGGCCGCCCGCACGCGATCTTTAAAGGCCACGCTCTCCCCCGAGTACCATATCAGCGTCGAAACTGCCAATACGTTGATAAACGGAATCATGAAACCAATCAGTATCCCGAAGTGTTTGACCCCGGCGTCCCCCAGCGCATTGTACACAATAGCCATGCCGATATAGGTGTTGAAGCGATAACAGCCCTGGGAAAAGGTCCCGGCTTTGAAAGGAGGCACCTTGAAGATTTTCAAGGTCACCGCGCTGACGAGGTAGATGACAGCGATGGTCATAAGCCCTGCCAGGCAAAGGTTCCATGCAATTCCGCTGTCGGTATCCGCGCCACCGATTTTCCAGAACAAAAGCAGCGGAAAAAAAATAAAGTAGATCAGCCGGTCGGCGGTCTTCAGGAAAGCATCGTTGGTCAGCCCGAACCGCTTGAGCAGATTACCCAGGATAAGGAGCGCGAAAACTGGAAAAAGGCTGGAGAATACCATAGGCTTCATTTACACATACAAATGGATTGTTTCCAATGAATATTCATTGGAAACAATCCATTTGGGTTAGAACCTTTCACAACGCACATTGCCAACCTGCCGTTCAAACTGATCGTCCATGCGGTCGAACTTAGAGCAAATATTCCAGGCTGTCAAATCCGTCTTTATTGTGCCGCCCCAATATTTCATGTTTGACTGCTTGAAATCTAATAATATTTTCCCTATTATATGTAAATTCGCCTGGAGCGAATTTATGAAACACGTCGCTGCATTGAATGATCCTCCCGAAGGGGGGAATCCAGCAACCAGCATCAAGTATCTCAGCATACACCATAGGGGTATTTTCCATGACATCCATCGCCTGTCCGGGATTCCAAGCCGCCGGAGTTCACGCCGGTCTGAAAAATAACGGGGCAAAAGACCTGGGATTGATCTTCTCCGACGTACCGGCTCATGTGGCCGGCGTATTTACCACCAACCGGGTGAAGGCAGCGCCGGTACTGCTTGACATGGAACGGGTCAAAACCGGCAGGTGTCGCGCCATCCTGGTGAACAGCCGCAATGCCAACTGCTGCACCGGGGATCGGGGTATGCAGGATGCGCTCACCATGGGCCAGGCTGTATCTGAAGCCCTGGGACTTGATGAGGACGATGTCCTGGTGGCATCTACCGGCGTCATCGGCACCCCGCTGCCCATCGAAAAAATTGAATCGGCCGTGCCCGATCTTGCCCGGTCGCTCACGCCGCAGGGATTCATGGATTGTGCCCGGGCCATCATGACCACCGATACTGTCCCCAAACTCGTTCATCGCCAGGGAGCGCTGGACGGCAAAAACTTCCATGTCACCGGCCTGGCCAAGGGGTCCGGGATGATCGCACCGAACATGGCCACCATGCTGTGTTTTGTATGCACCGATATCCAGGCCGAACCTGTTATACTCAGATCAATGCTGCTGAAGTCCGTCCAAAACTCCCTGAACAGCATCATTATCGACGGCGATACCAGCACCAACGACACAACACTCGTCCTGGCCAATGGCCTGTCCGGCATATCCCTTGCCGACAGCGGTTGCCCGCAGACATTTCAGACGGTGCTGGATGAGGTCCTGATCACCCTTGCCCGGGAATTGGTCAGGGACGCCGAAGGTGCGACAAAGATGGTCAAAGTGAGCGTCAAAGGTGCCATGACCCCCGAAGATGCCCGGGCAGTGGCTGAAACCGTAGCCAATTCTCCCCTGGTCAAAACGGCAATTTTTGGTGAAGATGCCAACTGGGGAAGAATAGCCGCAGCTGCAGGAAGGGCCGGCGTCCTGATGGATCCTGGCAGCCTGGACATCTTTTTTGATGATGTCCAGATGGTTTCCAACGGCTTGAGCTGTGGCGCTCAAACGGAATCAGCCGCCACAGCCGTACTCAAACAGGCTGAATTTTCCATCACCATCGACCTCAATGCGGGCAGTGAGGAGGCCTCCGTACTGACCTGCGACTTTTCCATCGATTACGTGAAAATCAACGCCGACTACCGCTCATAATTGTTTCAAGCCTGAAGTATAAGAACCTTCAGGCTTGAAACAATTATTGAACGCAGCTACGCTGCTACTATATATCAACCTTTGTGTACTTTGTGTCTTTGTGGTTCCCCTATAGGAATCCCTTATGGAACGTGTAAGGCTTCAAAAATTTCTCTCCATGGCTGGATTCTGTTCGCGGCGCAAAGGTGAAGTTTACATCACCAGGGGCAAAGTCACGGTCAACGGCCACACAGTTACCGAACTCGGGACCAAAATCGATCCCCTGAATGACCGTGTCGAGGTCGACGGGCAGAAGCTGCGCTACCAGGAAGATTTTATCTATATCGCCCTTAACAAACCCAAAGGTTACATTACCTCCTGTGAGCAGAACGACGAACCGATTGTCCTCGACCTCATCGACATACCCCAGCGCATCTACCCGGTCGGCCGCCTGGACAAGGAATCAACCGGGCTCCTCCTGCTGACCAACGACGGAGAGCTTCATCACCGGCTGCTCCACCCTTCATTTGATCACGAAAAGGAGTATATCGTTACCACGGCCCTGCCAATGTCTGCCAAAACCCTTGCCGGCATGCAGGCCGGTATGTTCATTCAGGGGGAAAAAACCAGGCCGGCAAAAATTAAACAATTCTCGAGCCACCGCTTCATGATTCAGCTCAAAGAAGGTAAAAACAGGCAGATCCGCCGGATGGTCAGAAAACTGAAGAACCATGTTACCCGTCTGAAAAGGGTCAGGGTTGCGGGTATACACTTGGGCGACCTGCCTGAAGGATCCTGGCGCCGCCTCACCAAAAAGGAAGTAAAATCGCTTAAAAACTGAAAATTTCTTTGACAAAGAATAACCTTACACCACCAGATGCTGCGTGGTGATGTAAGCGAACACCATGTTTTATGCGCCCTCGCAGGCAGGCAAGCATGAAATTTATTAAAGTTTTTCCGAAATCCGCTGATAATAACAACAGAGCGCCTGAAAAGGAAAACTTTTGCATAAAATGACCTATAAACAATTTGTCCTGTTTCTACTGGTCCTGATGGCCATTTCCAATGCCGGCCCGGTATACGCCGACAGCAGTATCGCCGCCAACGGTCAACCCGCGCAGGCTCGTGTCAATTTTAAAATTGTGATCGCGCCGGATCTTGCCTTGAACATGGATCAGCTTTCAACGGACAATCAGATGACAACCTTTTCAGAAAACAATCCATCGACACCCGTTGAAAATAACACTTTTTCGCCTCTGAACAGCCCATCCGTGGGTCAATATGTGCTTGCCGACGCGCCGCAAACCAAAAACATGGATTCCCGCCATAACGGAATTGGGTATCTTATTCTCTGCGCCCCTTAGAAAATCACATCCTCAACGGAATCAACACCTTGACAAGCCAACCACAATATTGCTATTTAGAGCACCATATTTTGTGCCCCCGTTTGAGCCATATACTAGATAGGCGGAATCCAAGGTAACGAACTTAATTGACAACCACCTCCATTGAACTGGATTTATGAGACATTTTTTTTCACAAAACCCTATGCTCATAACCCTTTGCCTGTTGCTCATCCCCCTTTTTCCCGCCGTGACATTATCACAGGATCTGCCCCCGGAAAACGACACCCTGGCAGACTCGGATACCCGGACCCCTGAAATTTATGTTGACCAGGTAATCGATGCAGAAAGCCTGGCCAAACAAATCGAGACCGAAAGAAAAAGGGATAGGGTCTTTGCCCCAGGGTGGAACCCCGGTTCCCTGGGGGTCACCTATCGGTACTATAACAATGACGTGGATGACCGGGCTGAATTTACGGAACATGGTGTCGAACTGCGCTGGCGCCAGGAAACCCAGGAGCATGGCTCTTATGAAATCCAGATCGACGGACTTACCTCAGAGGGTTATAGCGACTCCCGGAAACCCAACGGTCGCAGGATACAGGTCCGCCAGAACAATTATGTCATCAACACCGAACTGCAATTGGATTCCGACTTCATCAATTACAGAAGTGTCGCGCCCCGGTTGATAACCGAGAGTTATCGTTTCAGGCTGCCGTCGACCATATTGCAGGGCATGGGCAACAGGATCTACAGTAAGGATACCACCCTCTTTCTGAACTTTGGAGAAATCGGCAGATATGAAGGTGTGGCCGCCAGGGCCTATGAAGCCACCCGGGGCAATCTCCAGGGCATGGGTATGGAGCACCGTCTCAACAACCAGTTGGATTTTGCACTTCAATTCTGGAACACCCAGGACCCGGAGATAGGGTCCACCCATCAAAGCCTGTCTGGTACCGTCCAGTATCAGCTAAATCCGTACGCGCAGAATCATCAGCTGCATCTGTTGAGCGACAGTAACGGCAAGACCGGTCTCTGGTACGATGCCTATCTGGAAATCGGCAGGTGGACACACCGTGCCGGCACACAATACATTCCCCCCGATCTGCTGTGGACCGATGTTACCATCAACAACGACAGGGAAGGTATCTATTGGCGGGGCGATAGAAATTCGTTCCGGTGGTTGTGGAGCCTGGGTAGCGAAATCTCGAAAAACAATCTGGATGATGATCCCGGCATCCCCGGCTACATCACGACAGCCTCTTTTGCCAATGTCACCTGGCAATTCCGACGCAACACCCAGTTTGGCGGCAGCGTCAATATGCAGTCCAACACGGCTGACTCCGGCACGGCCGATAATAACAATTACAAACACACCTACAAGGCTTTTGCCAGCCATCTGTTTCCCTTCGGCAGAACCCGTCTTCAGCCGCAGATTGATATATGGGATACATACCCCGAACGAAAAGAGCGCCACGGCCTGCGCTGGGATCAGGATTGGGCCTTAAAATTATTTGACAGACTGAACTCCAACACCCAGTACTACACATCCGACCGCCGGGAAGACGATTTTAACTTCCAAATTTACCTTGAAAAATACCTGTTCCGGAACCTGAGAACCAGCGGCTCCTTCCAGCAGTTTTATACGCGGTTCGACGATGTGGGCGTGACCAAGGTTTCCAGCTTCTCACTGGGATTGGGGTGGCAGTTCTTAAACAACTGGCTGATGAGCCTGAACGCGGATTATAACACCGGCAGCTTCGACCCCGATGATGGATCGGAAGCCAAAATCAAGGGCACCAGGGTCCTGTTCTCGATCAATTACAACATCGATACGGGCACGCGAACCGCCCTTTACGGGATCGACACCGGTGAGCCTGGGAGGGGCAGAGTAGTGGGAAGCGTCTTTCTCGACGACAATAGAAATGGCTATTTAGACTTGGGCGAAGAAGCTTTGGCCAATATCGCTGTTTACCTGGATGGCCGGTTTTCCACGGAAACCGGCCCCAAGGGCGGGTTTGAATTCTGGCCGGTAGCATCCGGAGAGCATTATATCACCATCGCTCTGCAGGATGTCCCCCTGCCCTGGAGCTTGATGGATGAAGCCCCCCAGCGCATTGTGGTACCGGTAAGGGGGGAGGCGGAATTCAACGTTGCACTGGTACGCATCAACGAATGATGAAAAATACAATGAAACCTCCCCGCGGCAAGCCGCGGAGTATCATCCTATTGGGCTTTATAATCCGAATCGAAATCGGGATCGATGAAATGAATGCCTAATCGTTGCATGCGACGCAGGCAGATCGCGTCTCTGAACATAAGCGTTAGTAGTAAAAATATTAATGTACCTGGTTGCATCGTTTCTACTTGATCGAGGTATTGATTCTGGCCGAACCGCCCTCCCATTCGATCAAGCCTTTCAGTGAAATGGGAAAAACCAGCTCGCTCATCTTTTCAATGCCGGACAGCCTGGAATCCACCCCGAGTTGAATATCCCTGGTTTCACCGGGAAGTACCGGAAACGGTATGATCATCAGTTCGGCGGATTTGCCGTTTAAATCTGTTACCGCCAGGTTTCCAAAGGGGCGGGCATGGGCATTGCCCCTGTTTTTCAGGCTCAACATCGCCAGGGGTTCTGCCCCATCCGTATTGATTCTTTTAGCACCTTCCAGCACCAGGTCCGGTGCGGCATCACCCACTGTCACATATACAATGACCGCGATGGAGCCTGTAATCGGTACACTGAGATTCCCCATCTGCATACTGTCAAACGTCCCGGGCGCCGGTGCTACCACAATGGCAAATTTACACCATCCATTCTGAATGTCATCGGGCACGTGAACCTCGAACCGGTAGCGTTTGGCCTTGCCCGGGACCAGTTGCAGCTTTGTCCGTTCCAGGCGTGTCCACGGCCGGCACGATCCCGAGGCCAGCGCTTTGTCTTGGGGATGGATAATGACGCCTCCCTGGGCATTCAAATCCCAGTCCGCAGTCCTGATGCTGTAAATTCCGGTGTCCATGTCCGCATTTTCAATGGTAATGATATTCCGGAGAATTTCGCCGGGCTTGGCTTTCAGTTCGAAATTAGGGGGGCTGATACGCACGGCAAAAGTTGCGCCGAACACAATCCCCGGCAGTAGTACACATACCGCCAGGCAAGAAAAAATAAAAACGACCCAATGCTGATCAGTATGTTTCAATTTCATAAAACGGTGCATATTGTATTTTTCCATTCAGATGTCTTGCATCAATCTCGAGGATAAAGGTAAACATCTCCACCATGACAGCGCTTCCGACGACACCATCGAACAGCAGGGCCCGGTTACCGGGTCTCACGCTGCCCGCAGAAAAAATCCGGTCGGTTGTCCAACTCAGTAAAAATTCCTCAGTGCTGCTGTAGCCTTCGATCTGTCGGGGAAGCCCTATATAGATCCGGGCCCGTCGACCTTCATAGGCCGCAGTATCGAGGTAGACCTCCACGCCGGCCACGCTCGATCTGAGCAGGTGAAATTCTTCTTTGGTCAAATTCTTTGCATTGCCGCGATGGGCCCATTGAAACTGGATACCATATTGCTTTTGCGGTGACAGAGAATCGTCTAAAACCTCACCGCCCCAGGCAGTAACAGATGCGCCCAGCAGGAACCCAATAATTAATATACAGGCAGTCACAAGATATCTGCCTTTTTGAAATAGATTGGGCTGGTTTTTGGATGGTCTCATGGTATCGATACCGTATAGGTCACCGTTCCGGAATAGACACCGCCTGGAAGCGCCCGCACATTATCGTAGGTAAATGTATGCCAGTCACTTACCTGCCAGCGGGCCCGCGTGGGTGCCAATATAATCTGGGATGAAGTACCATCAAAGCGCCCATCAGGGATATCGCCATCTTGGGACGTCCAGCTGATATCTGTAAAAGGAATCGTATCCACACCGTTACTGAGTGGATTTGAAGAATCCACAGACAAAATATAATATGACTGATTCATTTCACGTGCGGAGGCCCTTCTGGCAGACACCTCGATTAAAACACCGGCAGGTGTTCCCGAAATGGGTGTCCCATCACCACTCATGGAGGTAGGAACAGCATGCCGTACTGTGGTAACGCCTGAATCCGTACCGACTTTGATTCTCACCTCGGCCGGCGCCCCAAACCAGATAAAGGTCACCTCGGCCAAGGCAACGGCCGGTAAAACGGTCCACGTGAGAAAAGCGACGATGACAACGATTTTTTTCATCTGAATTGTTGCTCTTTCAAAGTTTCAAAATACTTGCCCCGCATTACCGGAAGGCAATGCAGGGCAAGGAACATTTATGTTTGTAGTTTATGTATCATATCAGGGAATTGCCGCCGTATAAGTAACCTCACCGGTGTATGAACCCGCTGTAGGTTGTACACCATTGTGGCGGTACGTGTATGTCCAGCTGGTATTGATGTTCTGGGCGCCCGTCATGGTCGGGGTCACGTTTCCGCCTGCGTCGGTCAGCTGGGGAGGCGTGATGCCGGTACCGCCGGTACCGCCGTTGTCATCAGCTGCCAGAATACTGGCGTAGCTGATGTTGCCACTCACGCTACCGACCAGCCCGCTGCCGCCCCCATCGTTCGTCTCTGTGATCGCCACCGAGCTAGAGTTACTCAGCAACCTGACGGTCACCCGGCCACCGGTCAAATCGCCACCCGTACCATTGATGGTGGTGCGGGTAATGATATCGCTGGTATCAGGCTGAAATATAATCGTGTCAATCGAACCGGACGACCCCACCTGGAACAGGATATAATCTGCAATCGTTACCTCAAAATTAAGGTGGGCCGCCGCCGTATCCGTACCTATGCCCTCATCCGCCAAAGTAGATCCACTATAACAAAACACCATCGCCAAAACAAGCCCAATTACCATCATCTTTGCATTCGTTTTCATGATTTTCTCCTCTTTCCTGTTTGTTATTATTGCGTTTTTCTAAGTTTATCCTCTATGATTAAAACCTTTTCACGGTTCTCGATCAATCCGGCCAGGGTGTCGGCCAGGTTCATGACCGTGAACGGTTTTTCTAAAAACTCGTCAATACCGAGATTTTCCTTATCTTCGAGTGCGTCTTCCTGAACATTGCCGGAGATCAGAACATGGACGCTGCCTGTCTGTGATGCCCCGGTGGCCTTAAAAAACTCCAGACCGCTCATCCCGGGGAGTTTAAAATCGCTGACGACGATGTCAAAATGTTCGTGCTTCAACACTTCGATGCCTTTTTCACCGCTCTCGACCGTTCTGATGCTACAGCCGCGGCTCAAAAAAGCCATGCTCAGGGAATCGCGAATGAGCCCATCGTCGTCCACAAGCAGTGTTTTCTTTTTCTTCAGTTTTTCAAAGGAGTCCATGTTGTGCCTCTTTCTGTTTAGTTGCATCTGCATAGAGCAGGGAATGTGCCAACTTGAAAATATTTTTTAATTATCGTTATATTTCAGAATGTTAAAATGACTAACCGCTCCAAGAGGTCGACTATTTTCAACAGCAGATTGGGTTATTTGACCCAAGCACTTGGGGGGAATGACCCAATTGGGGCAAATGACCCGGAATCTGAAGCAGAAACGTGTCCCGCCACTATCGGATTCGTTATGAACATGGTCGGAAACCGGGGTGAACTGGAAGTCTATCTCACCACGGAGACCGCCATCTACGATGAAAATGGTCAGCTGATCCTTCCGGAAAATTTAGGGAATTATATCGGTGATGTGGTGCGGACCCGCGGGGATTTCAATGCGGAGGATCAATACGAAGCCAGCCTGGTGATCATCGGGCCGGTTCTCGCCCTCGAAGATATGGTGGAGACCGAAGTCGTCGAAAACCAGTTTACGCTTGATATTGTGCCGGGTGAGGGTTTCACCGGTTTTGTTTTGGAGACATGCGGGGATATGACCTACAATTACAACGCCTTCAGCATACTGGTACAGTCCATAGAGTAGATACCCTGGTCCAGAGGACCAGGTTTTTAATACTGGAAGAAACCACAGTTGGATAAGCACTGCTCAAACAGCGCGGTCACGCATTGGTGTGGCCGCGCTTTTTATACAGTTTCTTTCGCCGATAGCGGAACTTGTCCCGGGTCAGCCCTAGCAGATTGGCGGCCTTGCTCTCATTGCCGCCGGCCATGTCCAGGGCATCTTCAAAATAGTGTCTCTCGATGGATTCCAGCAGGGCGGGAAAATCGACACCTTTTTCGGACAGCCGCGGAACCGGGGTATCTCTTTCCACGCCGGTCTCCATGCCGTGCGAAGGAGTACTCAGGCCCAACTGCTCCGGGGTCAGTTTCACGCCGTCCGCCATCAGGACAGCACGTTCGATGATATTTTTCAACTCCCGGACATTGCCCGTCCAGCCGTGGGAGGTCAAAGCTGTTTCAGCCTCCGGTGAAATGCTGTTGAACGATTTCCCGAATTTTGTATTGAATTGGACCAGAAAATGTTTGGCGATCAGCAGGATGTCTTCCCTGCGCTGGGTCAGGGAAGGGACTTCGATCTTGACCACCGCCAGCCTGAAATAGAGGTCTTCCCTGAATTTGCCATTGACTATCATCTGCGGAAGCCCCCGGTTGGTTGCCGAGACCACCCGCGGCCGCACCGATCGTTTTTGGGTGCCGCCCACCCGGTAGTATTCGCCATCCTCCAGAAACCGCAGGAGCTTGGCCTGGGCGGACATGCTCAGGTCACCAACTTCATCCATGAAAAGCGTACCGTCGGCAGCCTGCTCCACAAGCCCTTTCTTCCCTTTGGCGTCGGCACCGCTGAAGGCGCCTTTTTCGTAGCCGAACAGCTCGCTCTCGATAAGTTCCTTTGGAATGGCCGCACAGTTCAGACTCACCAACGGACCTTTGAAAAGCGGGCTGCGGTAATGGATGGCCTTGGCGATCAGCTCTTTTCCGGTGCCGGTTTCACCGACGATCAAAACCGGTGTGTCCGGGCTTGCGGCCACCTTCTTCACAACGTCCATGACATCCTGGACAGCATTGCTCTCTCCGATAAAACAGGGCAGGTTCTCTTTGAGATATTTTTCGTGGAGCCCTTGAATCTCCTTGCGCATGGCAATGGTTTCCAGAGCACTTTTTATGTTGGATAGCAACACATCCATTTTGAGCGGTTTAACCATGTAATCGTAAGCACCCAGTTTCATCGCCTGGATGATGGTTTCGGTATCTTCAAAAGCGGTAATCATGATGACCACAATGTCCGGGTATTGTTTTTTCATGGATTCGAGGGCTTCAACCCCGCTCATTCCGGGAAGCCCGATATCCAGGAGCACCAGGTCCGGCACACCTTCCTTTAAGGCGGTAATGGCGGATTCCGCCGTTGCAAAGGCCTGCACCTGATACGCCTTGCTGAGCGCCAGGGCCAGCCCTTCCCTGGCCACCGCTTCGTCATCGACCACAAATATTGAATAATTCGTCATCGCGGATACATCCTTTTCTCAACCGGCAGATCTATGATGAATTCCGCACCGCCCGCATCGCTGCGGCCGACGCTGATGGTCCCCCCGTGGTCGGCCACGATTCTCTGGGAAATGCTCAAACCGATGCCCGATCCATCGGCACGGGTCGTAAAAAAAGGGTCGAAAATCTTATCCTCGAGATCTCCAGGCACACCGGCGCCTGAGTCGGCCACAGATACATATACCCGGCCTTTTCCGGTAAAGGAAGCGATCCGGATTCTTTTCTCACCGCCATTTTTTTCCACGGCATTGGCCGCGTTGTTAATCAGATTGAGAACAACCTGCTCCATGAGGTGAATGTCACCGTAGCACAGGGGCAAATTCTCCTGCAGGTCGTGTTCCAGGGTAATGCCCTTTTTGCGGATCGTCACGGCCGACAGATCGAGGGCTTCTTCAAGAGCGTCATTGATCCTGATCATTTCCATCTTTGCCTTGCTGGGTCTGGAAAAGTCCAGGACCCTTTTGATGACCGATTCGATCTTATTGGAAGCCACCTGGATCTGGGACGTGATGCGCCGGATCAACTTGAGGTCATCCGGGGTCACGGTATCTTCCGATGTCAGCTCCTCCAGGGTAAACAAATAGGAATTGATGCCGGTGAGCGGATTTCTGATTTCGTGGGCAATCCCCGCAGCAACCCGGCCCAGGGATGTCATTTTGTCCTTGATCATCACCAGGCTCTCCAGTTCCCGGGCATGAGTGATGTCCATCATATTCAACAGGATGGCGTCTTTGCCCTGGTGCCGGTGGGTGCTGGCCCGGCACTGCACTGATTTCTCCACAGATTTGGAGGTCTCCCGGACCGGCAGCGTAAATCTGAAATCCAGTTCTGCGCTGCGTGTCTTTTTTTCCAGGATACTTTTATATACGTTTTGTACTTTTTTCAGGTCATGCGTCTGCACGCATTTTAAATCGTCCAGCCCGAACGGTACCTTGCGGCCTTCAAAAATCTCTTCCTGAGCAGGGTTCTGGTAGACGACCGTGTGGTTTTGAATGATCGAAATACCCATAAGTGCATTGACAACCAGGTTGGCCAGACGCCCTTCGCTTTCCAACAGGGCGATTTCAGATATTTTGTGCGCGTGCATCAACCGTTTGTGATCCAGCGCGTTCTCAACCGTCTTCAAGATTTCGCCGGTTCGATATGGTTTTCTTAAATACCCGTAAACATTCAATGGCAAATCTAACGGCAGTTCTCTTTCAGGATCACCGCCATCGATAAGAATAAAGAGTGCATCCGGGCAGTGCCGTCTGATGTCAGCAGCATCCTGCCCGCCGTCGCCGGTGCACAGCAACAGGTCAATCAACACAAGGGCGATGCCCGGCTGTTTGGCTTGATGCAGCGCTTCCGCACAATTGTTCGCTGTCAGGACCTCCCTGGGCGTTGAAGCGGTCAGCGTACTGATTTCCCTGAATAGAACGGGTTCATCCCCTATAATCAGAATGTTTTCATTGCCAAGCATGCGGGTTACATACCACATGCCCACTCAAATTTAAATCGTTCAAAATTTATTAGGTTTACACTTAAAATTTTCATCCCACCCCCATATTCCTTATTTTTAATACATGATATATCAATAGTTAAACAGTATTGTATTCCGCCCCAACTTCTGAAATTATGTATTATCGTGTTATTTAAGGATGTTCCAAGAAAAAGGAGGAAAGGACGGTGGCAACAGGTATCGTAAAATGGTTCAGCGACAAAAAAGGATTCGGATTTATCGAAACTGAAGATGGCGGCGACGTGTTCGTTCACTTCTCCGAAATTCAGAAAGAAGGATTCAAATCCCTCACCGAGGGCAACCGTGTATCCTTCGAGGTGGAACAGGGTCAGCGGGGTCCCAAGGCGACCGGAGTCAGCGAACTGTAACCCGGTTGCCCCCATCGTCCGTAACATACCATTAAAAAAAACACTGCTGTAACGCCTTAGCCCGGTAGGCCACAGGACGCATGCGTTCATCCTTCTCATCCGGCGGCAAATACTGTCGTTGCCTGCCTATATCTCTGAGATAACCACAGTCAGGGTTTGCGCAGAAATAAGTTCGCAGATTTTCTTAAGTTCAGGCGCCCGTTCAGCAAGGCGCGAAAATGTTGGAATATCAAGCATATTTCGAGTTTTTGCAACGCTGCTGAGCGGGATGGATGGGCGCTGAAAATGTGAAGTTATTTTTTCGCGAGCCCTTAGGCTGGATAGGGCCTGCCCGACCAGACGGTTCCCCAGACCGGAATCTCTTTTAGATCCATAGGGTCAATTTCTAGCGGATCCGCTTCAAGTACACAAAAATCAGCCTTTTTTCCGAACTCTATACTGCCGATCTCATGATCAAGGTGAAGCTGGTAGGCGGCTTCGATGGTCATGGCCTGCAGCACGTCTTCCACGGTCACACGCTGTTCGGGTCCCAAAATCGTTTCTGAACCTAAAGTAATTCTGTGGACGGTGGACCACGCTCCGATCCAGGGCAGTTGTGGCGTCCCGGGGGGATCGTTATGGAAACCCCAGGAAACCCCCAGGCGCTTTGCTGTACCGGTGGGCGTGATATGGCGCGCCCGATCCGGGCCTTGAATCTTGAGGTGGGCGTCGCCATAGTAGTAGATCTGAGGCGTAAAAAACTGCAGGGTTACCCCGAGCGCTTTGGCCTGCCTCAGTTGTGCAGCGGTAATATTGTAAGCGTGGTCGATCCGGTGGCGCATGTCCGGGCGGTATGCTTTCGCCTGGGCCGCTTTTACGGCGTCAATAACCACCTGGCATCCCAACCGGCTGTTGGCATGGGTGACCGTTGAGAGCCCGGCTGCATGGCAGCGGATGAGCATCTCCCTGATTTCCGCGGGATCATTCTCCATGTGACCTTCGGGTGATCCATCCCAATAGCCGGGCCAGCCCACGGGTGAAGTGTGCGAAATGATCGAACCGTCCGTATAGAGCTTTACCGGCCCGATGCGAAAGGATTCCGTGTTCTTTTGCCCTTCCCTTATGACCCATTCAATAAAATTATCTCTGGACCCTGCCTCGACGACCCCGGTTTTGGCCCAGGGCAAAGCCACCACCCTCAACCCCGTCCCTCCATCAGAGAGGCGCCCGCTATCAGAAAGAAACCCTCTGAATGTATCCAGAGATTTTTTAAACCCCAATGCCCCGACTGCAGCATCGCAGACGGTTGTGTATCCACCCTTTCGAAAAAGTGGCAGGATGTACCTGAGTTTCTCTTCGGTGATATTCACAAGGTCGGGGAGTGCGGACAGGACAGCCATCAGGCCCGTGGCTTCAACCAGTGTGCCGGTGGGTTTTCCGCTCTCGTCCGCTTCGACACCGGGCGGCAACGCATCTTCCGCAATACCCGCCTTTTTTAGCAGTGCGCGATTGACCCAAAAACGGTGAAAAACAAGATTGGAGACAAGAATCGGCCGCTGCTCCGACACCCGGTCCAGTTCATCGATGTGTAAAAATCCCCCGGCCTTGTTTTCATCATAGGCCACGGCGTACAGCGGCTCCCCGGGGGGCAGTTCCTTGTCGATGTCTTTCAGACGCTGCAGAACATCCGTCTTGTCAGGATAGACCGGGTAAAAACCGCCCTCCGGCCGGGGCCAGGGTATCTGGGCCACAAAATGGCCTGTGTATATCAGCGCCTGAAGCTCTACATGCGTATGGGCGTCCACGATTCCCGGCATCAGAATTTTATCTTGAAACGTCGTATCAACGTCCACAGGGGTGAAAGGCGAGCCCTCCAACCAGAATTGCACCTGGTCTGGCTCGCCAATGGCGATAATCCGCCCATCTTTGACGGCCACGGCCCGCGCAAAGGGCTGTTCCGGATTCATGGTGATAATATTTCTGGCCGTAAAAACTGTTGTCCCCATCGTATCAAACCTCCTTTAATAAATGTGATGTTAAAACTATATTCTCTTTTTTAGAAATACACGCGGGACTTTGCGCTTGACTGGATAATCTATTTATGCATAATAAAAATATGCATCATGGATTGCAAGCATTTTTTTAACGATAGCAGGATGGAAACAACCCCATGAAGATGCGCGAACTTATCAAAAGAACCGGGGTGTCCCGGGAGATGATCCATTATTACACCCGTGAAGGCATGCTGCCGCCCGTGGAAAAACCCCTCCCCAACCAGGCTCGTTATGAAGAAAGGCACGTGGAGCGGATCCTGCTGATTAAGAAGCTTCAGCAAAAAAAATTTCTGCCGATTTCCCAGATTAAAAAAATTATTAAAAATGGGACTCTGCATCCAGATGATGAAGAACTCCTGGACATCAAGAGCAGCTATTTCGACGCCGCCGACTACCTGATGCCGGAAAAAATTATCGGTGAACAGGCCTTTCTCGATTATAGCGGCATGAGTCTTGACAGGCTGAAAGATTTTGAAAAGTTCAATATCATCGTTCCCCGTTTGGTAAAAGGGCAGAAAGTATACCCCCACGATGCCGTAAAACTGGGCAAGTTGATCGGTGACATGCGCAAAAGAGGCTTATCGTATGAAAACGGATTCAGCCGGGCAGGTCTGAAAGATATCCGGGATGCCTGTATACCCGCCCTGGAACCAAGTTTCCGACGGTTCACCAAAGAGCTGTTGGGTAACAATTTTTCAAAAAAAGAAGTGCGGCGCATTGCCGCCACGGCCGTTGAGCTCATACCCATTTTTCTGTATCATCTGACCCACAATCTCCTGGAGGATTTGCTGGAAGAGATGGTGGAAAACCACAGCACCCGGCCCCCTTCAGACAGCGCGGAACCACCGAAGAAAAGCCAAAAACATAAGAAAACACATAGTGAGGGACCCGATGAACACTGACCCAAAATCCATGCAAACAGAAATCGTTGAAAAAGCGGATCTTATTTATTACGGCGGTGACATTGTCACCATAAATGATGCCCAACCTTCTGCTGAAGCCTTAGCGGTAAAGGACGGTACCATTCTGGCAGTGGGTGCCGCCGACAAAATGGCGGCCTTCAAGGGCTCCGCTACGAAAATGGTCGATCTGTGCGGGAAAACCATGCTGCCCGGCCTGATCGACCCCCACAGTCATGTGGACTTAACTGCTGCGAAATTGTGGGGAGCCAATGCCAGTCCACCGCCTGTGGGGACAGTGGCCAGCCATGCCGGTCTGCAACAGGTTTTACGAGACTACATGGCAAAAAGACAGATCCAGCCCGGAGACTGGATTTTCGGTATGGGCTATGATGACACGTCCATGACCGAGCAACGCCATCCCGACCGTGACCTCCTGGACGAAGTGTCCACGGAAAACCCTATTCTCCTGGCCCACATTTCCGGCCATGTAATGGCTGTCAACTCCATGGCCCTCGAGCAGGCCGGTATCGACGCCTCCACGAAAAATCCGGAAGGCGGCGTAATCCAGCGGCGCAGGGGTACACAGGAACCCAATGGCGTTTTTGAAGAGACGGCCATGATGCTCCTTTTCGCGGAGATTCCCATGCCCGGCCCGAAAACCGTGGCCGACAAATTGATCGACGCCGTTGCCCATTACGCCAGACACGGCATCACCACCGCCCAGGATGGGGCGGTCAAGATCCCGTTCATCGCGGATGTCTTTAAAAAGATGGGGCAGGAAGGTCAATTGCCCATCGACGTGGTCGGATACCCGCTCTACGAGGTTGCCGAAGAGATGCTGAGCGGGTATGAGAATGACACCGTCTACCAGGACCATTTTCGCCTGGGCGGCCTGAAAATGGTCCTGGACGGATCGATTCAGGCTTACACCGCCTACCTGAGCAAACCCTACCATGTCCAGCCCGACATCGAAGCTGCCGAAAACGGGGCCTACTGCGGTTACCCCATGATCGAATCCCAGGATGATGTGGACAAACAGGTTCTGGTCGCTTATAAAAACAACTGGCCGCTCCTTTGCCACACCAACGGCGATGCGGCCACGGATATGTTGCTTACCGCCGTTAAGAAAGCCGAAGACGCCTATCCCGGAAAAGACAGACGGTCGGTGATCATACACGCCCAGACCATGCGCGAAGATCAACTCGATCTTGCCCATACGCTGGGGATGATTCCATCCTTCTTCCCCGCCCATGTCTACTACTGGGGCGACCGCCACCGTGACCTTTTTCTGGGCCCGGAACGGGGGTCCAGGGTCGACCCCATAAAATCCGCCCTGGACCGGGGCATGATTTTCACCGGCCATCATGACTGCCCCATTACCCCGGTAGATATGATGACGGTCATCTGGGCAGCCGTAAACCGGGTAACTTCCAGCGGCAAGCGATTGGGACCCGAACAGCGGATCCCGGTCATGGAAGCCCTTAAAATGGTCACCAGCTACGCGGCCTACCAGTATTTCGAAGAAAACAAAAAAGGCACCCTGGAACCGGGCAAATTTGCCGACCTGGTAATTTTATCGGGAAATCCGTTGAAAGTCGACCCCATGGCCATAAAGGACATCGTCGTGGAAGAAACCATCAAGGAAGGTGTATCAATCTACACAAAAACTGAATGAATATGTTGGGGAAACGTAAAAAATCCCTGCTTGCTTATCTTTTATTGAATATGTACTTTACCTTAAAAAGAAACCCAATCAAAGGAGCGGCCGATGAAAAAGAATTCGAAATTTTACAGAAGCGTCTTGATAATACTGATTGCTGGAATGATGTTGTGCGGCACCTGTTTTGCGGACCCCAAACAGGGAGGTGATATGACCGTACTGTACTGGCAGTTTCCTCCCCATTTCAACTCTGCCATCAAATCCGGCGCTGCCGTTGCAGCTTCCGGTTCAAACATCTTTGTTTCCCTGGTGGAAATGAACGGCCAGTGGGAAGCGGTGCCCTATCTGGCCCAGAGCTGGGTAATTTCGGATGACGGCCTAACCTATACTTTCAAACTGGTGGAGGGAACCGTTTTTCATGACGGCAAGCCAGTCACGTCAAAAGACGTTGCCTTTTCCATCGACATCATGAAGAATAACCATCCGTTCGGCCCTTACATGTTTGGTGCGGTCGAAAGTGTGGGCACCCCGGACCCATACACCGTTGTTGTAAAACTGAAACAACCCCATCCGGCTCTGATGATCGCCCTTTCTTCTCCATTTACACCCATTCTACCGGAGCACGTATACAGCCAGGGGCCGATACTCAAGAATCCCGCCAACATCGAAGCCGTTGGTTCGGGTCCCTTCAAAGTCGCCGAGTATAAAGCAGGGCAATACTTCATTCTGGAGCGTTTTGACAAATTTTTGCGCCCCGGGAGACCCTATCTCGAACGCTATATCGGTACCAAGATCACTAACGCAAAGGCCGCCTTTATGGCTATGAGCAGTGCAGAGGCACATTCTTTTGGTTTTTTATTTGTTCCCCAGATGATCAAGGGATTTCAGCAAAACGAAAATCTGGTGGTTACCAATGACGGGTATGAGGGCATTGCCGCGGTAAATTTTCTGGAGTTCAACCTGCGCAATGAGTATCTCAAGGACAAAAGAGTACGGCAGGCCATTGCCTACGCCATTGATCGGGACTTTATTACCCAGACACTTCACCAGGGGATTTCGAGAAATTGCACCGGGCCTTTGCACACCTCCAGCCCGTTCTACACCGACCAGGTGGAACAATACGATCTGAATCTGGACAAGGCCAACGCCCTTCTGGATCAGGCCGGTCACGCCCGCCAGGCCGATGAGATGCGATTCTCGTTGAAACTGACCTACATGCCCGGAGATCCCATCAGCCAGAAGATGCTGGCCGAATATTTTAAGCCACAGCTTAAAAAGATCGGAATCGATATCCAGTTGAAGGCCCCGGCCGATTTTATGAGCTGGTATACCGATATCGCCAAATGGGAGCACGACATGACCTTGAGCAACTATTTTGGCTGGGGGGACCCGGTGATCGGTGTACATCGTATGTTCTTCTCCACCAATATCAAGCACCAGGTCTGGACCAATACCGCCGGATACACAAATCCCAAGGTAGATGAATTATTGGCAGCTGCATCAACAGAGATAAATATCGATAAACGGAAAGCCCTTTATGTGGAATTCCAGAAAATCATCGCCGATGAGCTTCCGCTCTATTTCACCCATGAGAATGTCTATCATACTGCCCGGCATAAAGATCTGGTACTTTTAAAAACGAGTATCTGGGGCGGCGTCGCGTCCAGTGACGACTTAAGCTGGAAGGACGGCCAGATGCCGAAATAGGCCAAGAAGCAACCGAGATCAACGGCCACCAGCGGAAAATGGTAGGAACCCCCAAAAGGCCGTTTCCCGCTGGTGGCACCGGTTCATATAGAGAGACCCGGCCCTGTCCCAAGTAAAATCGGATATTCATACGTGAAAACACTGCTTACATTTTCAAAACAGATCGCCTACGCAATCATTCTGTTGTTTGCAGTCATCATTCTCAACTTCATTCTGGTGCATTCCGCTCCAGGCGATGCGGTTACGGCCATGATCGGAGACATGGGCGGTGCGACTCCGGAAATGATTGCCGAGTTGAGGGCTGAATACGGACTGGATCAAAGCCTGTTCAAACAGCTTTACAAATATGTCTTCAAAATGGTCCAGGGTGACCTGGGCATTTCCTTTACCCACAATCGACCTGTCCTGGAATTGATTCTGGATCATCTTCCGGCAACCATTTTGCTGGTGCTATCCGCCCTGTCACTGGCCTTTTTCTTGGGAACCCTGCTGGGTATTATTGCTGCCCAAAAGCCCAACAGCCTTCTCAACCATGTAGTGACCGTATTTTCCCTGTCTGGTCTGGCATCCCCTGTATTTTGGACGGGCATTATTCTGCTGTTGCTGTTCGCTTTTTACATTCCCATTTTTCCAAGTTACGGCATGAAAACCATCGGCTATCGGGGATCTCTTCTGGGAAGCTGGATGGACATACTCCACCACCTGGTTTTACCGGCGGTAACCCTGGCCAGTGTTTATGTGGCCGTTTACAGCCGTATAGCCAGGGCCAGCATGCTGGACGTCCTTGGATCCGATTATATCAGAACGGCACGTTCCAAAGGCTTGAGCGAAAGGGTGGTGGTCTATAAGCACGCCTTGAAAAACGCAATGTTGCCATTGATAACCATGGTGGGGCTCCAATTCGGGCAATTGATTGCCGGCGCCGTGGTGGTGGAAACCGTATTCAGCTGGCCCGGCATCGGACAGCTGGTATTTAATTCGATATTGCGGCGGGATTATCCGTTGCTGCTGGGCATACTGTTTTTTTCCGTGCTGATGGTCGTGGTCTGTAATCTACTTACCGACCTATGCTATCGGCTGTTGGACCCACGCATAAAGTAGAATCATGACTGACGTAAACATTGAAGATGTCGTCAAACCGACGCCACGACTCCTGGAGCTGTGGCGGATGTACTTCGCCAACAAGGCAGCCATGCTAGGGCTTGTATTGTGGCTGTTGATTATTTTCACGGCAGTTTTCGGACCGGTCATATATCCAAGCGACCCTTTCGAAATGGTGGGTGCGCCGTTGACGCCGCCGGGCAGTGAATTTCTGATGGGCACGGATTATCTCGGCCGGGACATACTGGCTGGTATTCTCCACGGTGCCTCGGTGACCCTGATTTTTGGTTTTTCGGCAACCTTGTGTTCGGTCTTCATCGGACTTACCATCGGTGTTCTGGCGGGCTACTATGGCGGTTGGGTGGAAAACTTCCTCATGCGGGTTACCGAATTTTTCCAGGTTCTGCCGGGATTGCTGCTGGCCATGGTCCTGGTCACCATGTTTTCTCCTAAAATGATTATCGTCGTTTTTGCTATCGGCGTGGTCAGCTGGGCGCCGCTGGCCCGCTTGACCCGGGCTGAATTTCTGAAAATTAAAGAGCGTGAATATGTCATGGCGGAAAAGGCCCTGGGATCGACCAATCGCCGCATCATGTGGCTGGTCATTCTGCCCAATGCACTGCCCCCCCTGATTGTGACCACGGTCTTGAGTATTGGCGCATCCATTCTTTTCGAGGCCGCCTTGAGTTTCCTTGGCTTAAGCGATCCCAATGCCTACAGCTGGGGATATATGATCGGGTCTTCCCTTGAATATATATGGGATTCATGGTGGGCCGTGACTTTTCCGGGCGTTGCCATCTTTCTCACCGTCCTGGGGATCAGTCTGATCGGCGACGGTTTGAACGATGCGTTAAACCCGAAATTGAGAAAGCTATGAAGTCAAAGGAAACGATTCTGAAGGTCGAGGGGCTGTGCGTCGATTTCGCCGTAAGAAAAGGCACGGTTCGCGTGCTCAACGATCTGAACCTGCACCTGGAACGCGGCGAAGCCCTGGGTATCGTCGGCGAAAGCGGTTGCGGTAAAAGCATGACGGCCCTTTCGATCATGCGCCTGATCCCGGTTCCCCCGGGAAATATTTCCCAGGGCAGTATTCTGTTGAATGGAACGAATTTGCTGGCGTTGAAAGAAAAACAGATGCAGGATATACGCGGTGACGAAATCTCGATGATTTTTCAGGAACCCATGACCTCCTTGAATCCCGTATTCACCGTCGGATTCCAGATCGGCGAAAACATTCGACGGCATCAATCGGCATCCAAGTTAAAGGCCAAAGAAAAAGCCATCGAAATGCTGCACCTGGTAGGCATACCGGCACCGCAACAGCGCTTCAGTCAATATCCTCACGAACTCTCCGGCGGGATGCGTCAGCGGGTCATGATCGCCATGGCCCTCTCCTGTCAACCCAGCATCCTGATCGCCGATGAACCGACCACCGCCCTGGATGTCACCATACAAGCTCAGATATTTGATCTGTTGCGAGATATCCAAAACCGCATAAACACGGCCATCATTCTGATTACCCACGACATGGGGGTAATCGCCGAATTTGCCAAACGGGTCATCGTCATGTATGCCGGACGTAAGGTAGAAGAAGGCCCGGTCAAGGAAATCATTACCCATCCACGCCACCCTTATACCCGAGGGTTGATCAAATGTGTCCCTTTTTTGAAAAGGGATCCCGGAACCTCAAGGGAAGTGCTCAACGAAATTCCGGGCATTGTGCCGAATTTAAGCCGGTTGGGCCAGGGCTGCTCCTTTGCGCCCCGATGCAATTATGCAACCGATTTGTGTCGAACGGACATCCCGGCTGAAAAAACGGTTGGGCAGAATCATCAGGTCATCTGTTGGCATGCGGAGGAGATTCAATGATCGACCGGCCACTGTTACAGGTTGAAAACCTGTGTACCTATTTCAAACTGCCCAAACCGCACCTGTTCGGCAAGGCAGCGACCGTATTCGCGGTGGATGATATCAGCTTTGAAATATCACGGGGTCAAACGTTTGGGCTGGTTGGCGAGAGTGGTTGCGGCAAATCAACCACGGCCATGTCGGTGCTTCGGCTGGTGGAACCGACGTCCGGATCGGTAAAACTGGACAACCAGGATATCGGTCAACTGAAAGCCGATGAACTTCGATCTTTTCGCCGGCACATGCAGATCGTGTTTCAAGATCCCTATTCATCCATGAATCCCAGGGCAACTGCCTGCGAAATTGTGGAGGCACCGCTAAAAATTCAACGTGTCGGCACCTCAAAAAGCCGCAGGGCAAAAGTGACCCACCTGTTCAAAATGGTCGGGCTGCGTCCGGAACAGCGCGACCTCTTCCCGCATCAATTCTCCGGCGGGCAGCGGCAACGCATCGCCATTGCCAGGGCTTTGGCATCCGGGCCGCAATTCATTGTCTGCGACGAGCCGGTTTCGGCCCTGGATGTGGCCATCCAGGCTCAAATCCTCAACCTGCTTCGCCGGCTGCAGGAAGAACTGAACCTGACCTATCTTTTTATTTCCCATGACATGGCCATAATCCAGCATATGTGTGATCATATAGCCGTCATGTACATGGGGCAGATCGTTGAAACAGCCGATCGCCGCTCGCTATTCTTGAATGTTCAACACCCTTATACAAAAGCGCTGCTCTCCGCCATTCCAACCATCGATTTTAACGTCAAACCGTCAAGCAAACGCCTGGAAGGGGATGTCCCCAGCCCCATGGATCCCCCAGAAGGATGCCGGTTTCACACCCGCTGCCCAATGACTGAGGACATCTGCAAAAAGGAAACGCCGCTGTTGAGAGCGGTCAAAGAGAACCATTTTGTTGCCTGTCACCTGGTCTGATATGAAGAAAATTGATAAAGATCTTTGTTCGATTACGGAAGCTGAAACACCCTACCTTTATCAATTGCTGCGCAGAACCATTGTGGATGCCGGATTATCCACCTACATGGCAAAGAATGAATACGAACGCCCGCGCCCGTTTATGCAAAACAATGAGGCTCTTTGTACCCCGGAAGAGGAATCGAAACTAAGAGAAAACGGATCTTACCCATCCGGGCATACCTCGATAGGTTGGGCCTGGGCAATGATTTTGAGTGAAATTGCGCCGGATCGGGGGGATAAGATCATGGCTCGAGGAAGAGCTTTTGGAGAAAGCCGCATGGTTTGCAACGTGCATTGGAACAGTGACGTGAGTGAAGGCCGGACTGTTGCAGCCGCAGTCGTCGCCAAACTGCATTCTGATCCTGGATTCCTTTATGACCTGGCTGTAGCCAAAGAAGAAATTACAGCCGTCCGTGCAAAAAAACTTCCGCCGACTCGGAACTGTCAGGCTGAAACCGCAGTTCTGGCGATTCAACCTGAATAGACGGAGCACCGGTTTCCCTTGGATAATTGCCGGACGCCAGTGTTCGACGCCCGGCCCCTTCCCTGTCAAGCATCTATGTCCACCATATCCAAACTTTAATCATGCAATTTTAAGCCCATTGTTTGGAAGTCAAATAATCGATGCGTACGCAGCACGCGTGCCGACGCACCCGCCCCCCAAACAAATTGTGGTTTTTTCCTTGACTCACATGGGCACGTATCTATAATCTTTGCCAAAAAGCAGGCCCATTTTAACGCAATATTACATAAAATTTGATGGGTGCATTTATTATCGATTTAAATGATTAAAAAGGAGATTAGAAAATGGCGACAAGCGACACGACCGAAAAAAAACCGCTCTGGCTGTTAATCGAAGAGAAAATCCTTGCGCTCGATTCGCAGGACCTCTCCGCGGAAAACCAGGAAGCATCGATTCAACGGATGGCTCGCGAACTTGACGATACGGGTTATAATGTGTCGCGTTATGGGGGCAACCTGCTGAAATTGAGATGGGCAGTCAGGGACACGCTCAAAGCCGGCAAGCCCCTTTTGAAGGATTTCAACGCCGTGATCGCTGCCCTAACCCTGGAGGACGTGGCCGACCCTTACCTGGCAACGAATAATCTTCTAGGCGAAATCGGCAACACATGGCCGGAACTGAAAAGTCCCGAACGCAGACCGGATGTGATTCGGTTTGTCGAGAAGGCCAAACTCGATCTGCTCGTTGCCGAGGCAAAAGGTCTGTCCGGCGATGAAGGTATCCGATACCTCATTGGTAAAAAAGTGGCTCCCGAAGCGATCGTTAGCGCGTTGGAAATTACCGGAGAGAAGCTGGACCAGGTGAAAGACGAAATTAAAAAGGAACGCGCCGAAAGGGAACGAATAACGAAACTGCTCGAGGCGGTAGAGGGCAAATCCAACGAAGAAAAGGTCAAGCACCTCGTTGAGAATAACGTTGCCGAAGAATTGATTATCGAAATGGCTGAAGTTGACCAGGGCGTTATCGATGCTGTCAAACAGACCATGGAAGAAGCGCTAAAGGAAAAACAAAAACTGGCGGAAGCGGAAGCAGCACGGAAAAAGGAAGCGGCTTCAGGGCCTAAGCTGGAAGACATACCGGCAGATGAGATGCTCGAACACATCGAATCCATTCGCGATATCATGGAATTCAGCGATGTGGAGAAGGAAATCAGGGTCATGTGCGAGCAGAGTTCCATCCCAAAGGCGCTGGTGGACATTGCCGTTTCGGAGCCTGACAAACTGGATGAACTCGAAAAAAAGGCCGAGGGCTAAGCAGTATATTCGTAAGTGATATCAGGCCTGAGTGAGTACGCAGCGAACAGGCCCACCACACTCAATGCGTTGAGGATTAAAAAAATAAGCCCATAACTGCCGGTCACGTCAAACATATAGCCGGCCAAAATCGGCCCTATGGCCCCGCCCAGGGTTGAAAAAAAAATGACGATCCCCAGGATCACCCCATGGTCGCGCGTGCCGAAATAGTCTGCCAGAATAGGTGCAATCAGGGCAAAAAAACCGCCATGGGCAAACCCGTGCACCGATGCGAAAAAATAGAGCATCCAGAGATTATCCGCAAACTGAAGCCAGGCCATACCCAGGGTAACGCAGCCGAAACAGATAATCAGGGCCGGCCGGTTGCCGATCCTGTCACCCGCCCCCCCCATGATAAAGCGTCCGGCAATGCTCATAGCACCGACGGTGGCCAGAATATTGGCCGCACTGGCTGATGAGATTCCGAGATCTATGGCATGCGGAATGACGTGCATCAGGATGGTGCTCAAGCAGAAAATAATGATAAAATACGACCCACAGATGGTCCAGAACGGCCATGTTCGCATCGCCCGATTCAGCTTCATCCCCTGTTCAACGGCCTGTCCGTTAAGCGGAATTTCTCCTGCTATGCCGTCGACAGCCACGCCTTTTTTCTCCGGATCACGCACCAAAAACTGGGACCCGATAACAAATCCTACCAGGCTGAGAACTCCCAGATAAAAAAATGCTGTGCGCCAGCCATAATTACTGACCAGATAGTTGATCAACAGCGGCATGATCAGCATCCCGATACCGGTCCCCACCTTGACGATGCCGATCATCAGCCCCCGGGCTCTGACAAACCAGCGGGTGGTGGTGGACAGTAGCACGACATCGGTTCCGCCGACACCGATACCGGCAATCAGGCTCAAGGCGAAATACATGTGCCAGATCGTCGTGACCCTGGACATGAGCATGAACCCGCCACCCAGGAAAAGGCCGCATATGGTCATGGTCAGCCGCGGGCCATACGTGTCGCTCAAACGTCCCAGGAGAATGGCGGTTATTCCGTAAACGAGCATGCCGATGGACATCGTGCTGGCAACCAAGGCCCTGGGCCAGCCGAACTCGGTCATCAGCGGGTTGAAGAAAACACCCAGGCTGTTGAAGATACCCCACCCCACCGCCTGAAGTGAGAAACACACCGCCACGATGACATAGCCGTAATACCAGCCTGCCGATACAGATCTATTCAAAATACCCCTGCCTATTTATAAATGTTCACCCGGAACCTTGCCGGTGCTTCTGAATCTCTCCGACGTTTGTAACGTCAGGGTATAGTATCCTTTAACGGGTTAAGCAAATACTTATGAGCAAGTGGGGGTCAAAGCTTGAATTGTGAATAACAGATTAGACGATATAATTGTTTTTAAAGAGAAATGTTATTCACAATTCAAGCTTTGACCCCACTTGAAGATTTTTTAATAGTGCCTATCATAAAACCTATGAATACTATTGCCCTCATCATCCTGCTGGCCATCATCCTTGACCTGATCCTGCACCTGTTTTCAGATGTACTGAATCTCAAAATGCTCCAAAGCAAGGTGCCGGATGCTTTCAGGGGCATATTTGATCCGGAAAGCTATAGAAAATCCCAGGACTACCTGAAGGTAAACGCCCGTTTCGGGTGGATTTCAACGATCTTCAATACGATGGTCATGCTGCTGTTCTGGTTTGCCGGCGGGTTTGCCATGCTGGACAACTGGGCCAGATCTCTGGAACAGGGACCGGTGGTCACCGGTCTCATCTATATCGGGGTGTTGATGCTGGCCTACGGTATCCTGTCTCAGCCGTTCACCCTTTATGCAACCTTTGTCATCGAAGAGCGTTTCGGGTTCAACAAGACGACGCTAAAAACCTATATTTCAGACCTGGTCAAGGGACTGACCCTGGGGATTCTCCTGGGGACCCCCCTGCTGGGCGGCATCCTGGCCTTTTTTGAATATGCCGGTACAGGGGCCTGGCTCTACTGCTGGGCGGCAGTCACCCTCTACATGCTGTTTATCCAGTTCGTCGCCCCCTCCTGGATCATGCCGCTGTTCAATAA
>Ga0164313_10000067_pt1 | contig 61755 bp, 46 predicted proteins | sample GuaBasSedimGuay4_FD_113735 | JGI IMG/M metagenome (GOLD analysis project Ga0164313, IMG submission 113735) | Subseafloor sediment microbial communities from Guaymas Basin, Gulf of California, Mexico - Guay4, Core 4569-4, 0-3 cm | ecosystem: Environmental > Aquatic > Marine > Hydrothermal vents...
CCTTTCGACCACCACCTGCGTTCGGTCAGGGCGGCGGTTCGCTGGAGGCGCCTGGGTTTTCTTGTCCTGGGCCTGGGCCTGGGATTCATGATCGCCGGTGTCATGCTCCTGCCGGTTCACGAATATTCCGCCGTTTCCATCCGTGGCCAGGATACCGCCGGCGGCGGAGGGGTGGGCCTGGATTACGCCACAGGTTGGTCCCTGGCCCCGAAGGAACTCGGGACCTTCGTTTTGCCGGCAGCCGCGGGCTTCGGCAAGGCCACCTATCTGGGCCATATGCCCATTGCCGATTATCCCAACTACTTCGGCGTCCTTCTTCTGCTGGTGGCGATGGCCGGCTGGCGGCCCGGTGGTCGCCGTCTTTTCATTGCGCTGGGTGTGATGTCGGGGTTGGCGGTCCTGGTCTCCTTTGGAAATTTCGGATTCGGTTTCTACGAGTGGCTCTACGGCTGGCTGCCGTTCTTCAACAAGTTCAGGATCCCCTCCATGATCCTGATCACGGTGGCCTTTGCCCTGGCGATCCTGGCCGCCCGCGGCGCGGCATCCTGGCGGGATGGGGAAGCGACGTCGATCCCGCGGGTGGTTTTACCAGCGGCCCTGGCCCTGGTGGGGGTCATCTTTTTCCTGGGCGGCGCGGCCTCCCTGTTTCGGGGGCCGTATGAAGCTGGCCTGACCTCGCTGGCTGCCGATGCCGGCCGGCAGGCGCCTTCCATCCTGCTCGAAAAGGCCTGGCTTCTGCACCGGGCGGACCTGATCCGGATCGGACTGATCCTGATGACCGCCGGTTCCGCTTTCTGGTTCTCCCTGCGCCACGAAGGTTTCCGGCTCCGCGGTCTGGTCTGGGTCCTGGTCATTCTGGTGGCCACCGATTTGATGGGTGTGGACCGGCGTATCATTCATCCCGAGCGGTCCATGCATCAGGTGGGTCTGGATGCCTCGGGCAGGGGCCGCCTGATGACGGCCGAGCCGATGGGCCGTCCCTATATTCGGAAAGACAAGGACAATCCCGGGCCGGCGGCCGATGTGCTGGCCGCCGCTGTCGGCCACGACCGGGTATGGCCGCTGGGGGCCATGGGTGGGCAGAATATCTGGCTGGGCGATGGGATCAGGTCCCTGGGCGGTTACCACCCCGCCAAACTTGCCCACTACGAACCCATCCGCAAAAGGCTGTTCAGCGAACAACCGGCCGGCCGGTTGGCGTCCTGGCTCGCCGGTAGCGTGATTGCCTTCGCGGGCCCTTTCGGCGAGGCTGAATTCCAGGCGATGGCCGCGTTCGGATGCGACCTGGATCCCGAACCCGTTCACCGCGGCGGTCCCTGGCTCTATCGCAACCGGTCAGCATTGCCCAGGGCCCGTCTGGTGGCGGCCTGGCTGCCCGTTGACTCGTTGCCGGAAAAGGACGCTCTGGAGCCGTTTCTGGACGGTATTCAGGCCGGCGACATCGATGTGATCGGCACGGTCTACCTTGACCAGACCCCGGTCCCGGCACCGGTTTCAGCCGGTTCCCCGCTGTCTGAGCCTGTTTTCACCGTCGATTCCATGAACGAGGTGGTCCTGGAGACCGACAGTCCCGTTCCGGCCCTGCTTTTGCTTTCGGACATGATGGCTCCGGGTTGGCGGGTCGACGTGGACGGAGAGAAGGCGACCCTGCTGAACGCGGATCTGGTGCTGCGAGCCGTGGCCCTCGGCGCCGGCCGCCATACCGTTCGCTTCCATTATCATGACCCTGCGGTTCGCGCGGGATTGACTCTTTCGGTCACCGGGATGATCCTGTTGGCCCTGTTGCTGTTTCCCACAGGACGCTTCCGGTCGGGAGCAAAGACCAAAGATGGTTCAGCCGATGAATAATCGAGATGGTGGCAGTCGCTCAGTGGAAAAATTGAACCTGCGTAAAGCCGTGGTGGTTGTGCCCACCTATAACGAGGCGGACAACGTCGGTCGTCTGATTCCCCTGATCCTGGAACGCGACGACCGGTTGAGTGTCCTGGTCGTGGATGACAATTCACCTGACGGGACCGCGGACATCGTCAAGGGTTTGCCGGGTTTTGGCGACCGGATCCTGATTTTGGAGCGGCCGGTCAAGCAGGGACTGGGGGCGGCCTACATCGCCGCTTTCCAGTGGATCCTGGCCAACACCGATTTCGAAGCCGTTTTCGAGATGGACGCCGACTTCAGCCATGATCCCGTGGCCCTGGACGAATTCCTGGTGGACATCGAAAGCCATGACCTGGTGCTCGGGAGCCGGTACCTGTACGGGATCACCGTGGTGAACTGGCCCTTGCGGCGGCTCATCCTGAGTGTCGGCGCCAACCGTTACGCGAGTTTCGTGACCGGCATGTCGTTGAAGGATTGCACGGGAGGGTTCAAATGCTTCCGGCGCTCGACGCTGGAGCAGCTGCCCCTGGACCGCATCAAGAGTGATGGCTACTCCTTCCAGATCGAGATGAACTACCACTGCTGGAAGCGCAAGTTGAAGATCAAGGAAATCCCCATCATGTTCGTCGACCGGCAGGTCGGGGTTTCAAAAATGTCGAAAAGAATCATCGTGGAGGCCATATGGATGGTCTGGGCCCTGCGCTTTCGCCGGATTCCCTGAGACCGGGGATCCATCTGTCTGGAGAATGTTTGAAACTCGCCGTCGTCATTATTCACTACAACTCGAGTGGCGATCTCGATAAGTGCCTCGAGTCGCTGGCCGCCTGTGCTCCGGCGGCCGAGCACAGCATCGTGGTGGTGGATAACGCCTCGGTCGACGAGGGTCTGGACGAGGTCCACCGGAAGCATCCCGACTGCCTGTGGATATTCAACAAGGAAAACGTGGGGTATGCCCGGGGCTGCAACCGGGGCATGGCCCAGGTGGACGCGGACTATTACCTCATCCTGAACCCCGACATCGTTGTCCAGCCGGGCGCCCTGGACCGGTTGCTGGAATTTGCCGACGCCCATCCCCGCGCCGGCGTGGTCGGACCCCAGCTCCTGAATACCGACGGCTCCATCCAGCATTCCTGCCGCCGTTTCTACACCCTGAAGACCCTGCTGCTGCGGCGCACCATCCTGGGGAAGATTTTCCCGGACAGCCGGACGGTCCACCTGCACCTCATGGATGATTTCGACCACCAGGCCAGCCGCCCGGTGGATTGGATCCTGGGAGGCTGCATGCTGGCGCGCCGGTCAGCCATGGAACGCGTCGGGCCCATGGATGAAAGGTTCTTCCTGTATTTCGAGGATGTGGACTGGTGCTTCCGCATGTGGCAGGCGGGCTTCGAAGTCCAATACACGCCGGATGCCCGCTTCATGCACCATCACCGCCGCGACAGCGCGCAGGGAAAGTTCAGCAAATCGTTCTGGCTGCATCTGGGCAGCCTGATCTCCTTCTACGAAAAGTGGGGGATGTTGGTCTGGCTGATGAAAAAATGGCGCGACCCCCTGCTGGTGTTCCTGCTGTGGGCCCTGGACATGGCGGGCCTGACCGCGGCTTTCGGAATCGCCTACGGTTTGCGCGGGGCGATGGGTGGCCTGTTCGCCGAACCCCTGTATCCGGTGTCCGAATACATGCCGCTGCTGATGTTCTCCTGGCTGTTGGCCACCCTGACATTTCTGCTGACGGGCCGCTACCGCCCTGGCCGGCATCGCGGCGCCAGATCCCTGCCCGAGCACCTGCAACAGATTGGTGTGGTTGCGGTCCTGTTGTTGGCAAGCACGTATCTTGGACACCTCGAAGTCATTAGCAGGGCAGTCCTGTTGATGTTCATTCCTTTGCTGGCCGTAGTGACGGCCGCAGGCGGCGAGATGTTCCGCCGGCTCCTGCGGCGTCTCGAAAAGGGACGGCTTTCCCTGGAACGGACGCTCCTTTCCGGCGACCCCGGCCGCATCCGGGCCTGGCTGGCTACTGCCGGCGATCCCTCGGATCAGGGAGTGGATATCGCGGGCTACGTGGCCGATGATTCCGGCGGCAACGGATTGCCGGCTCTCGGTGGCGGGGAAATTCCCTGGCTCGGTTCCTCCTCACAAATGCTGGAGGTTGTGAAGCGCTACAGGATCTCGCAAGTCGTGTTCTGGGAACGGCCCTCCAGTGGCGATGCGGCCTGGATCACCCTGGCCGCGTTGCGCCGGCTGCGGGTTCGGCTCCGGTGGCAGGTGGAGGATGTGTGGCTGCTGGCGGCCGGCGCGCGGGCCGAAGTGTTCGGCGGGGCCTTGAGCGCGGTGAAGGGCTCGGGCAGCGGAACAGCTCTGCGTGTCTTCGGCGGTCGCCTGCTGTCCTTGGCCGCGGGCCTTATATTGGGGTTGGCAGGGCTGTTGCCCTGGATCTGGTTCCGTCTGGTGATGGTGCCCTCGGGAAGGGGCAACCTTGTTGAAATCCGGATTTCCGATCTCTGGGGACACCACCCCCGTTTGACCATGGCGGTTTCGGGCACCGGACGTGTGCTTGCGCTTCCCTGGCAGTGGGCTCTGGCTGGCGCTTTGCTCAAGGGGAAAATGGCCTTGCTGGGTCCGCGGCCCCTGACCGACGGCCGGGTGGACGCGCCCCGGGACCCGGACGCCGTGCTGGCCTTCTGGAGGGGTGAGCCTCGGCTGCCCGGGCTGACCGGCCCCTGGAGCCTGGTTGATCCCGGAGGAACCGGGGGCTCCTTCAAAGCCCAATTGCGACAACTGTGGAATGATCCGGGAGGCTTCGGCACCCTGGGCTCCGGCGACGACACCGACGATATGACATCCGATGGGTCGACCGGCCTGACCGATTCCCCTGGAGAGGTTTCCTGACTATGAGATTTTCGTCATTCAGATATTTCCTGATGCTGGCCATGGTTCTGGTCACCGGGATTTCAGCGGTGGCCACCCGGGCGGCCGACCCGACTTTCGAGCAGGTGCTTCCCGCCTTGAATACAACGGCTCTGCTGGAGCATCGGAGCAAAGTGCTGCGCGGCCTGGACGGGGGCGGCATCATCGTCTGGGACCGTGAGAATCCCGAGGCCACCGAACGGTGGACATCGGGCAGGGACCTTTCCGGCAACTTCATAACGGACATGACCTGGACCGGGCAGCATGTCTGGATCGCCACGTTGGGCGCGGGCCTGACCCGGGTAAAAAATCTCGACACCTCGCCGGAGTTCCGGCAGTACTCCAATAACATCGGCAGCCTCGACGTCACGTCGGTAACCGGCACCGTCATAGGGGATGGTGAGCGCGTCTACTACGGGATGTTCGGCCAGGGGCTGGGACAGATCAACAGTGGGCTTCCGGGCAATTTGTTCACAGTGGGGGACGGTCTCATCTCCAACGATGTCACTACCCTTCAGATGTTCCAGGACGAACTTTTCGTGGGGACCACCATCGGGATTTCACGCCTGGCGAACAACGAATTCACCGACCAGAACACGGGCCTGACCGATCTGGTGATCAACGATCTGACCCTGGATGACAACGGCAACCTTCTGGCTGCCACCAACGCCGGCGTTCAGCAGTGGGACCCCGACGCGCAGGCCTGGTCGTTTCTGGGGAGCATTGGCCCCCGGGTGGTGGATGTCACCAGTTCCGCCGGGCTGGTTTATGCCCTCGGGCTGAACCCGGACGGGAGCGCCGTCCTCAGCCAGTATGACGGCACCGTCTGGAGCCCCATCGCCTTGCCGCATACCAGGTGCACGGCCATTGACGGAGCAGAGGAGTTCTGGATCGGCGGTCCCGCGGAATGGGTTACAGCCGGAGGGAGACTGAAAAACAATTATCTCGGCAGGCGTACCGGCGGAGACGATTTCGAAATCACGGTCAATGACGCCAGCCAGGTGACCAACTGCGTAGGTGTTGCTTTCGGAGCGGACGACACGGCCTGGATGGGGGACGCGAACGGCTTTCAAATCTCCCGTTACGATCCTGGAGACAATTCCTTCCTGTTCATTTTCGAACGACCCCACGCGGCCAACGATACCCTGAATCTCTTTCCGGGCCTGGGTCCGGTGCTTGGTATCGCCGGTGCTCCTGACGGAATGGTCTACGCCGGGCAGTACGCCGGCGGCGGATTGTTGAGATTCGATCCGGCCACGGGGCACACGGACCTGATGGATCCCGACAATTCCGGGCTGACAGGCAGGAAAGTCGTCAATCTGACGATTCATCCCGACGGTTCGGTAATCGTGCTGCACGACCAGTGGGATACCCAAAGGGTCGAGGTGTTGGTGGACCCCGGCAACTGGGCTTCGGGCGCCAGTTGGGTTGTCCCGCCAATGGACCAGGGACTCGACTCGGGCACTTCGGTCTGGGACGCCTTGGTCGAAAGAAATGACATCATATGGTTCGCCGTGGAAGACGGGGGTCTGGTGCGATGGGATATCAACGGGCCGGACGCTGGCCCGAACGATCCCTTGACCTGGGCCGACCAGAGCGACGACGTCTGGTACGACCCGGTGACCTTCTTTTCCGGCACCAGCCTGGACCCGCGAAAAACCGTTGGCCTGGCCCGGGGGAATGACGGCACGATATGGGCCGGCGGCAACGGCCTGGTCCAGTTTTCCTATGAAATAGTGGGCGGTACCTCCATCAAGGCGGTGAGCCTGCTTGATTTCAAGGAAAAGACCAGTTCCTCGACCAATGGTCTTGTCAACGGCAACGTGGTGGACATTGCCGTGGACAACAACGGCGACATCTGGGTTGCCACCGCCACGGGGCTGAACCGGGTCAGTCCAGTCGGGGATGACGCCCTGATTTCCACCTGGATCGATCTGCCCAACTATCTGGCCAATCCCACGTACCAGGTTTTCTATTCGCCCAACGTGATCGCACCTTTGCCGGGCAACAACTACGCGAGGATCTCCCCTTCCCATTCCGGGCGGCAGATGCTGTTGAGCGCCGACCAGGGGACCACCCTGATCAACGTGGGTTCGGGACCGGGTTCCAGCGGAACGGACGATCCGCTCAAGCATGTCTACGCCTACCCCAATCCCTGGGTTCCTGGTGAACCGGCGGATCAACTCAAGATCGGCGGGCTCCCGGGCGGGACCCTCGGCGTGGAAATCTACAACGTGGAAGGCCAGTTGGTGTTCTCCCACAATTCTGTTGCCGTGAACACCGGGTTCTGGGAGGGTGACAATATCCGGGGCAACCCCGTGAGCAGCGGGATGTACGTCCTGAGAATCACCACCGGCGGGCTGACCACCACCAGGATCCTGGCCGTGGTCCGGTGACCGGCCCCCGGTGTTCGCTTGGTACCTTGATACGGAGATGCAATGGCTGACAGCAAAGGGAATGTTTTCATCGACAGGGATCAGTCCCTGCCGTTTTTCAAACCGGACGTCGGCGAGGAGGAAATCGCCGCCGTTTCCGAGGTCCTGCGCTCGGGTTGGCTTACCTACGGCCCAAAGGTGCGCGAGTTCGGCCAGGCCTGTGCAGATTACCTCGACGTACCCTGCGCGGTACCGGTGGCCAGCTGTTCTGCGGGCCTGTTCCTGACCCTCAAGGCGATGGGCATCGGGCCGGGGGATGAGGTCGTCCTTCCATCCATGACCTTCATCGCCACCCTGACCGCGGTCATCCACTGCGGCGCCCGGCCGGTCCTGGCGGATATGGACCCTGACAATCTGGGCCTGGATCCCGAGGCATTTGCCCGCGCCATCACTCCGAAAACCAAGGCGGTCATCCCCGTCCACCTGGCGGGCCACCCCTGCCGCATCAAGGAAATCATCACCATCGCCGGGCAGCACGGCATCAAGGTGATGGAAGATGCCGCCCACAGTTTCGGGGCCGCGGTCGACGGAGTTCGTATCGGTGGTTTCGGTGATGCCACGGTCTTTTCCTTCTACGCCACCAAGTGCATCACCACCGGCGATGGCGGGCTGGTGACCACGGCGAACCAGGAGATGGCCGACAAGCTCCAACTGCTGAGTTTCCACGGGATGGACGGCAACGCCTGGCAGCGATACGGGGACAAGGGGCGGTGGTATTACGAGGTCGTGGCCCTGGGTTACAAGTTCCATCTCGGGGATCCCGCCGCGGCGCTGGGCCTGGTCCAGCTGGGGCGCTCGGACGCTTTCATGGCCCGCCGGACCGAAGTTGCCATGCGATTCAACGCCGCTTTCGCGGATATTCCCGGAGTCAGATTACCCGGCGAGGCCGATTGGGCGACCCACGCCTGGCATCTGTATGTCCTGCGTCTGGACCCCGATGTGATTGACGGGGGTCGGGACGGACTGATCGAGGATCTAACCGCGAACAAGATCGGCAGCTCTGTTCATTTCATTCCCCTTCATCACCACCCCGCCTACCGCACCGAAGGTGGCGAATTCATCGCCCAGCTTCCGGAAACCGAAAAATACTACCGTGAGGCAGTCAGCCTGCCGCTGTTTCCGGGCATGTCGGACTCCGATGTCGAAGACGTGATCGAGGTGGTGACCGGAAGTCTCAAACTGAGGGCCCGGTGACCGTTCCGGTCGACAACAGCTCCCGGTTAAGTATTGAAGTTTCCCACCGGGCTCCGACCGATTGGGTGGACTTGCTGTCACGGGATCCCGCCGCGGAATACACCCACACCAGGTATTGGTCCGATACCGTCTGTGGAAACCTCCCCGATACCGATGCCGTCTGGCTGACCGCGCGCCGGTCAGGCAGTCTGGTCGGAGGCTTGACCGCTGTAAGCCGCACTTCGTCCCGGAAGGTGGTGGGACTGCCCCTGGGCCTTCGGCGGGTGGACAGCAGTTTCGAAGGAACTTCCGGCGGGCCGGTTGTCGCGGCGGATCTCGACGCGGCCGAACAGGACCAGGTCTTCGCCGGGCTTGTCGGGGCTTTGGCTGCCCAGTGTCCCCAGGTCCTGGGTTCCTGCTCCATGGTCCTGAGCGCGGTTACCCAGGAGCGGTTCGGCGGTTTGATGGGAAGCCTCCCGGCCTGGGCTCATCAGGATACCCAAACCGCAGTGGTTTCCCTGAGCGGCGGCATCGACCAGGTGGAAAAAGACAAACTGGTCATGAACAAGCGCAATGAACGCAACCGGGGACTGAAACGCGGGGCGGAAGTGTTTGTTACCGATGACGCGGCGCTGCTCGGCGAATACTACGGGATCTATGACCGGGCCTCGGTTCACTGGGGCATCGACCCGGTCCCTCAACCTCTTCTTCAGGCCCTTTTGCGTGATGGCGACGGCCGTGTCTTTTTTACCTGCGTGCGGTTGGAGGGCAAGGTCATCGGCGGGCACCTCAACCTGCATTACGGCGACAAGGTCCTGGCCTGGAACGGGGTGACGGATCCCCAATTCGCCAAAACCCACTTCCCGGCCACCCTCTGTTTCTGGGGCGATATGGTGGAAGCCTGCCGGAGGGGCGCCGCTTTCCTTGACCTCGGCGGCAGCGGCAGCGTGGGATCCCTGTCCGGTTTCAAGAAATATTTCGGAGCCGAATTGCAGGCTCGGGGACTTTATGTCCTGGATTCGCCGGCCACCGGGCTGTTGAAAAAAGGTCGGGATGCCTGGCGGGGCAGAAGGGGGACCATCGCGCGGGACAGGTGGCACGATTCCGGTTCCGGAGCGGGGAGCGGGAAAAAATCATGAAATTGGTAGCCGCCGGAGCCAAGATCCTTTTCAGCCGGGTGGGCCAGGTCCTGGCCAATGCCGTGGTGATTTTCATGGTGGCCAAGACGCTGGGACCCGAGGGCCAGGGACACTACAGCCTGACTGTGGCCCTGGCCATGTTGCTGGCCGCCCTGTTCGGTGGCGGTATGGGGCTGGCGGCCGTTCCCCCGCTGCGCCAGAACAAGGTCCCGGCGGCCAGGATGCTGAAGGCTCAGCTGATGTGGGCCGTGGGCATGGTTGGGGTGCTTTTCCTGGCGGCGTGGTGGTCCACCTGGGGTGACCAGGCGAGTGTTCTGCAAAGCAGGCTGGGCTGGTTCGCGGGCCTCGGATTCCTGGCAGCATTTGCGGCCACGGGGTTCCTCGGTTTCGACATCTTTTCCTACGACCTGCTGGCCAGGGGGCGGTTGGTCGTGGGCGCCGCGGTCAATGGGAGCCGCGCATTCGGGCATCTGGTTCTTATCCTGGTCCTGGGCCTGACCGGGACGCTGACTTTTGGCCGCTCGGTGGGTGTGTTCGCCCTGGCCCAGCTGGCCGGCATGCTGGCCATGCTGGTGATCCTGTTGCGGGAGATCCGCCGCCCCGTCCCTGAAGCCCCGGATGTCTCCATCCGCGAATTCATCGGCCGGACCGGTATTGCCGAAGACGATTCCGACGACATTCCCTCCGATTTGGCGAGCCGGTCCCTGCCGGGTCTCATCCTTTACAACCTGCGGCATGGTTGGCTGGGGCAGATTTCCGCCGTCGCGTACTTTCTGCTTCTGCGTCTGGATCAGGGGCTGTTGGAATACTATCGGGGAGCGGCGGAGGTGGGGATCTATTCCATCGCGGTATATATGGGAGAGATGCTCTGGTTGCTGCCCGGCGCCCTGACTCCGCTGCTGATCCACAGTTCGGCGGCCCACGCCTCGGACCCTGAACGCGACCTGACCGCTGCGCGCGCCGTTCGGATTGGTTTTCTGTTGACCTTGGCCGTGGGGGTGCCCCTCTTCTTTCTCGCCGAGCCCCTTCTGGCCCTGCTGGCGGGGGGCGAGTACCAGTCTTCCGGGCTGGCCTTGCGGGCCCTTTTGCCGGGTATCGTCGCTTTCGCGCCGGGCGTGGTGCTGGCTGGCGATTTTATCGGCCGAGGCAAACCCCACTGGAATACCCAGGCCAGCGTTTTGACCGTGGTGGTCAATGTCGTGGCCGCGGTGCTGCTCATTCCCCGGCATGGCCCCGTAGGTGCGGCCTGGGCCAGCACCATCGCCTATGCCTGCGGTTCTGCCGTCATGTTGGCGCGTTTCCGCCAGGTAACCCGGATGTCCCTCAGAGGCCTGTTTCTCGGCCGTATGTGATCCCCCTTCCTGCCTTGGCCTGACAGGCAACTCCAAAACTTCAACAACTACAATGGCTTAGGTGACTTCCGCCTTGCCCGGTTTCCCCCCGAAAAAAAATGAAATAATCACACAAAGATGGTTGACACCTCTGTGGGGGGAAGTTATTGTCCGGTGGTGACGGGTGGTGAAAAAAAGTGATTTGTGGGGAAAATAGTAGGTCTACGGAGTTGATGGCGGGGGCCGATGGATCGGCCAAAAATCGCAAGGAAGCGGACTAACCCGCCATTACCTCCTTAATTAGGCCCTCAAAGGCCCCTGAAACGACCGGAAATCTTGGTGACCATGGATTTCGACACAACGGCAAACGAAAACGAAGCCCCGGCCTTCACCTTTCACGGGTCCTATACCCGTTCGGTGGACGCAAAGGGGCGTTTTGCGTTGCCGTTCCGGTTCCGGCAAGGAGGCTCGGTACCGGTAGAGGAGAAATACGTGGTTTCCCAGGGGGCGGACGGTTCGCTGAGTCTGCTGCCCTATGCGGTCTGGATCGCCAATTTTCATCGCATGCGCCAGGGTGAAGCGGGTAAGGCTTTACGGGCCAACATGCGCAAGATGTCCCTGGCCAGCACCGTGGTGGAGCCCGACAGCCAGGGCAGGGTTGCCGTTTCGGTCGAGACCCTGGCAGCCTGTGGCATCACCAAAAAAATCACCGTGGTGGGGATGGGGAATTATATGGAGCTGTGGGATGCCGATTCCCTGGCCCAACTGAATTCCGGATCCGACAAGGTCGATTCCGGATTCATGGATGAATTCTACCGCTGACCTGCAAGCAGCGGTTGAAGACCGGCGGCATGGAGGCCGGCCGGATAAGGTCGGGCATTGGGGCGCTGAAGGATCGGCGCCCGCCCGACAACGATTTTAAATTTGCAGGATGACATCTCAGGTGTGCCCAAGGAGGGGCGTCAGCAGGGAAGGAGCCCGAATGCCGAGGGAGTTGACCCGGCAGCTCGTCAGGCAGGAGGCCGCGGGCAGCCGATTGGAAATCGAAGTCAGACACAGGGAAAGGGCTGTCTGGGTCTCTCTCTCGGGGATTCTGGATCGACAGGGCGTTGAAAGGTTGATCAGCCGGGTCGCGCCCCGGCTTGCAAGCAGAGGCTGCCGGATAATCCTGGACGGGAAACGGCTGACCCATCTGGATTACCGCGCGACTCAAGGCCTTCTGGAATGGAACCGCAAGCTGCGCGACCACCATCACAAATTGTTACTCCAAGGTTGGAACGATTATCTCAAGGCGATCCTGGTCATGGAAGACTGGGACCGTGAGTTGGGCGATGTGCCCACAGGACCCTCGACCTGGCGCCTCCTTCAGGGGGCGACAGCCGACAGGGCGCCATGACGGATGCTCCGCACGTCCCGGTTCTCAAGGAGGAGACACTCGGCTTTCTTCAGCCGAGGCAGGGAAAGCGGATCATTGACGGCACCTTCGGCTTCGGGGGACATAGTCTGGCCATGCTTGAGACCGGGGCGGAAGTCCTGGGGCTGGACTTGGACGCAGTGGCGGTCGAAACCTGCAGAAGGATCTCGGGCGACCGCCACGGTCTGAAATGTATGCGAATCTCGTTCCGCGACCTGGACCGCGCCATGGCTGACGCCGGTTGGGACAAGGCGGACGGGGTTCTTCTTGATTTGGGGGTCAGTTCATTCCAACTGGATGATCCGGCCAAGGGATTCAGCTACCGTACCGACGGTCCATTGGACCTTCGATTCAACCAGGATGCCGGGTTCACGGCAGCGGAACTCCTGGCCCGCAGCTCAGAGGTGGAAATCGCCGACGTTATCTGGAAATGGGGAGAGGAAAGAGCTAGTCGCCGCATCGCCAGGGCACTGGTCCGGGCCGGCGCCGAAAGCCCGGTGGACACGACCTTCCGCCTGCGCGAGGTGGTTCAGGCAGTCCTGCCCCGGGGAATGAAACCCCAGCCGGTCCTCAGCCGGGTATTCCAGGCGCTTCGCATCGCCGTCAATGAGGAGTTGGAGGCGCTTTCCGAAGTCCTGGCCAAGTTGCCGGGGCTTTTGCGTCCCGGGGGGGTGTTTGTGGTGATTTCCTACCATTCCCTGGAAGACCGCCTGGTCAAACAGTTCATCGCCAGGGAAAAGCGGGATTGTATCTGCCCTCCGGAATTGCCGGCTTGCGTGTGTGGCCACCGGAAGGTTTTGAAGGCCCTGACCCGCAAGGCGGTCCGGGCATCATCTGAAGAGGAGGAAACGAACATCAGGGCTCGCAGCGCCCGGCTCCGAGCCGCGGCGATTCTCTAGTATCGGTCCGAATAGGGGGGCGCGGAACGAACCCGTGCCGGAAAAGGGATTTTCATGAAGTTACCCGACATCACCATCAAATGTCCCTCGGGACCCAATGCCCGGCGGGAAAGTCGCGCCATGGCCCACAGACGCGGCTTGCTCAAAGGCAAGGTCACCCTGGGTGCCCTCGGCACTCTGGGGCTCGGCCTGTTGCTGGCTGGATCCATATTCATTTCCAACCAGACCACGGGGCTGCGCAAAAGCATCGCGGATCTGGATGACCGCCGTGAATTTCTTGAAGCGGGATCCGGTGAACTGTTGACCAAATACAACGCTGCCACCAGCGCCAAGGTCATCATCCGGCGGGCAATAAGGGAAATAGGACTGATTGAGCAGGAGAATCCGGGACTGGTGCTTGTCTGCAAGAATCCTGGGGACCATGAAGGCTCACCCGGGGCGTGGAGAAGATTTCTGAGCCGGTTCGGTGGAAATAAAGCGGCCCAGGCCGCCGGCGACCAGGTGAGCCAGGTTGTCGGTTCCATGATTTCCCTGACACCCCGCAGCGCTCAGGCAGCCCAGACATCCGCCGGAGGACAACAATGAACAAGCGCGCAAAGGATGCCCGGCGGTTCCGGGTTCTAAGAATACTCATTCTGTGCGCCGGCGTTGTGTTGGCCGGCCGCCTGGTTCATATCCAGGTTTTTTTGCACGACAAATACAGGGCCATTGCGCTGGACCAATGGAAGAGTACGGTTGCCATTCCGGCGGAGCGGGGCAACCTGTACGATCACACTGGTCGGCCTTTGGCCCTTTCAGCTACCACTTACCGGATCGGTGTATCGGGATCCCTTGTCAAAGACACGAATTCCCTGGCTGTTCTTCTGGCCGATGTGCTCGAAGGCGACAGGGCCCGCATAAGGAAAAAGATTGCCGGTGCCGGAGATGGCCACGTCGTCCTGGCTTCAGATGTGGTCTTGACCTCGAGGCAGGTATCCAGGATCAAAGCGGACGGACAGCTGGCCGTCACCATGGAGCCGATTCACGCGCGCCTGTACCCGACCGACGGAGTTGGGGCCTCGTTCATCGGCTTCTACCGCCACGACAAGGACAAGGACAAGTCCGTGGCCACCGGGCTGGAAAACAGCCTGGACCACTACCTGGCTGGAAAAGAGGGACTGGAAAACCTAACCCGAACGGCAAACCCAAATGAGACAATGGGCGCCGTGGCGATCGAAAATGCCGTCCATGGCAAGAGCATCGTTTTGTCGCTGGATACCAAGCTGCAGACAATCTGTGAGGAAGAGCTTTCCCGCAGTATCGCCGAATGCGGGGCAACCAGCGGTTCGGTGCTGATTCTGGATCCGAACACGGGGGACATCCTGGCGGCGGCCAGCGGTCCACTGATGAAAACAAGGCAGGGGAAGCACCCGGATCCGGGCCTCTGGATCAATCGCAATTTCACTTGCCAGTTCGAGCCGGGTTCGGTGTTCAAGATTTTTTCAACAGCTTCCCTGCTGCGCAACAGCGCCATCGATACGGCCACGGTATTCAATTGCGACAACATCAAAATCAAGGGACTCTATGTTTACAACTCGGGCGGCCATGATTACGGCAACCTGTCGCTGATCCCGGCCTTCGTGCAGTCGAGCAACGTCTATTTCGGCAAGGCGGTGGGTAATCTGCGGCGGCGCGAACTCTACCGCGACCTGACGAACTTCGGTTTCGGCCAGGTAACGTCTTTGGCCTATGAAGGACAACCTGCGGGAATCCTGCGCCCGGTAGCGGACTGGTCGGGCCGCTCCATGCAGACAATCGCCATCGGGCAGGAAATCGCAGTCACCGCCCTACAGTTGGGTCTGGCGGTTTGCAGCGTGGCAAACGGCGGGACCCTTTACGCTCCGCGTTTGATCAGGGAAATCCGGGATCACAGGGGACAGGTCATCGAAGAGTTTCAGCCGTTGCCTTTGCGCCGGGTCATGGCTGAGCCCCTGGCGGCCCTATTGCGCGAAGCCATGGGGCGGGTCGTGCTGGAAGGAACCGGTGAAGGCGCGGGAATGGATTGGATCTCTACAGGTGGAAAAACCGGCACGGCTCAGAAATGCGTGGATGGAAAGGTATTCAAGGAGGGTGACTACATCTCAAGTTTTGCGGGTATGGTCCCGTTGGAAAATCCCCGCCTGGTGATCCTGACCGTCCTGGATGAACCCAATTATGCACATCACTACGCATCATCAAGCGCTGTGCCGCTGTTCGCTTCGGTCGTCAAGGGAATCCGCCGTTCCACTCCCTGGTTGACCGATGTTCCGGGCGGTCGGACTTCAACTTTTACCCCTACCGACAAAATGGAAATGGTGGCGGTACCCGATGTCATGCATTTGTCGGCCACCAAAGCTGAGCAGCAGCTTGGCGCAGCCGGATTCAAGGTAACGGGGGCGGAAAAGGACGGCGTTGTCATCGAGCAGATTCCCGGGCCGGGAGCGAAATGCCTGCCGGGCCAGAATGTCACCCTGGCTGTGGCCGATCCACGGGGGGCCAGGGGTGCCGACTCATCCCTGTGTCCGGATTTCGTCGGCATGAGTAACAGGGAGGTATGCAGTCTTGCCGCCCGTCTTGGGGTTCCGGTTCTAGTTAAAGGTGTCGGGTATGCCGTGCGTCAGAGCCAGAGTCCAGGCAAGGCAATAAACGGAGGACCGATCACCATCAAGATGGAAAAATCGTGGCATTGACCGTTGGCAATTTATGTTCAGGTCTGCCCGGTGTCGAACTGACGGGAAATACCGAAACCAGCATTACGAAAATCACTGCCGACTCGAGGTTGGCTGGTCCTGGCGTTTTATTCGTGGCTGTCCCGGGAACGGGTCGGGATGGCCACGCCTTTGTCGATGAGGTTCTGGCCACCGGGTGCAGGGCATTGGTTCTGCAGAAAGACCGTGTGGAACAGGGCCCTTTGATTCCATCCGATTTCAACGGAACAGTAGTGCTGGCGGATCGAACCCGGCCCCTTCCCGCATTGCTCGGCCGGCGCCTCAACGGTGATCCCGACCGGGCCCTGTGGACCGCCGGCGTGACCGGGACAAACGGGAAAACCACTGTGTCGTTCCTGATTCGGGAAATGTTGAACCGCCTGCACGGGCCCTGCGGTCTGTTGGGTACCATCACCTACGAAGACGGCAAGGCCAGGGAAACAGCGCCCCTTACCACCCCGCCGGGTGACGTTTTCTATGACTGGCTGGGGCGCATGGTGGCCAACGGCTGCCAAAGCGTGGCGATGGAGCTTTCGTCCCACGGCCTGGACCAGGAACGGACCGCGGGGTTGGGTCTGGACGTTGCGGTCATGACAAATATCGGACGTGATCATCTTGACTACCACAGCGACACGGCCGACTACCTGGCTGCAAAAGTCCGAATAATGGAACTGCTTCGAACGGGAACAAATAGCGGGGGAACGGGTCGGCCAGGAGTATTGGTTATCAACCAGGACGATCCCAACCTGGCGAGCCTGGATACGTCCGGACACGAAACACTGCGGTTTTCGACAAGTGCTTCCCCGGATTCCGCGGACACCGACCTGGTGGTCCGAAGCGCCGTGCTGGAACTGGATGGAACCCGCCTGGTGCTGGATTGGCGGGGACAGCAATTGCACATCGACAGTCCCCTGGTTGGCCGGTTCAACGTGGAAAACCTGACCTCCGCCCTGGCCGCCGGATTGGGACTTGGCCTGGACCCCGTTGCATGCGCCCAGGCGCTGGGCGGCGTTCCCCAGGTGCCGGGCCGGTTGGAAAGATTTGTCCTGCCGAAAGGCGGTTTGGCAGTGGTCGATTACGCCCATACCCACGATGCCCTGACCGCCGTATTGAAGGCCTGCGACGAGCTGAACGATCGTCGCCTGCTTGTGGTTTTCGGATGTGGAGGGGACAGGGACAGGGGCAAACGACCTCTCATGGGCCGGGTGGCGGCCCAGGAAAGTGACCGGGCCTGGATCACTTCGGACAATCCCCGCGGCGAAGAGCCCGGTGGGATCTGCCGAGACATCATGGCCGGGTTCGACGAAGTTGCAGAACCACGGGCCACGGGACGGGAACTGGTCATCGATCGGAAGGAAGCCATCGAAACAGCCCTGGCTGATGCCGGACCCGGTGACATCGTGGTCGTGGCAGGCAAGGGACACGAAGACTATCAGTTGATAGGTGGACGTGTTGTGGATCTCGACGATCGGGTGATTATCACCGACTGGATCGAACGGAACCCTGCTCATGGGTGAGACGCTTTACAGCTCGGAACAAGCTGCCGCTGACCTGGCAGCCGCGGGATTGCTTGACGGAATAGTGGTCCCCGGAACGGCCGGTCCCCAGTACCAGGGGTCCGGCAACTTCCCCTCCCCGCCGGTCGGCGGCTTTACTGGAGCAGGTTTGGATTCACGAACCCTTGTTGCCGGCCAGCTTTTCGTGGCTTTCAAGGGTGAACAGGTCGACGCGCGCGACTTCATTCCATCGGTACTCAAGGACGGCCACTGGATTCTGGCCGATCACTCGGATAAGGAGCAGGGATTGGACCTGCCGGTCACCGGGGAAATGCCTGAAGGATCGGGCATTCTCCTGACCAGGAATCCGGTCGCCGCCCTTGCCTGCCTGGCCGCTGGGTGGCGGAACCGTTTTGATCTCCGCGTGGCCGGAGTCACCGGAACCAACGGAAAAACCACGACCAAGGACTTTCTGGCCGCCATGCTGGGCGCTGCCGGTCCGACCTTGGCCACGGCCGGGAATTTCAATAACCGCCTGGGCCTGCCCCTCACCCTGCTCGGGCTGACAACGAAACACAGGTTCGCCGTGATAGAGATGGGAGCCTCCGCGGTGGGGGACATCGCCAGGTTGGCTCCCTTGGCAGCTCCGCAAACCGGGATAATCACCAACGCCGCGCCGGCTCACCTGGCCGAGTTCGGTTCCCTGCAAGAGATCATCCAGGGCAAAGGGGAACTGCTGGACGCCCTGCCGGAGTCGGGTTTTGCGATTCTCAACGCCGACAGTCCCGGATTTTCCGCCTGGCGCGACCGCGCTTCCTGCGAGGTCGTTTCCTTCGGGCGTTCGCATGCCGACCATGTCTGGAACTGGAACCAGGCAGGCAAGGATGGCCAACCGGAAATTGAACTGGACGGGCGGGTTTGGCCCGTGCCCCTGCCCGGGGAACACAACGGCGCCAACCTTGCCGCCGCCCTGCTGGCTGCCCGCTCATTCGGTCTGACGGATGATCTGATCCTTGCCGGGTTGGATAAATTCGCGGGATCCCCCCACCGGGGGATTCTGCTGGAATTCGGTGGCCGCATTGTTCTGGACGACTGCTACAACGCAAACCCTGTCAGCATGGAAGCCGCGGGCCGGGCCCTGGGGCGCCTGCCCGGGACCGGGAAAACGGTCGCGGTACTCGGGGCCATGGCCGAACTGGGGGCGAACAGCGAAAAAATCCACGAACAGACCGGGCGGGAACTGGCGGCGGGCCCGGTGGATATGCTGATTGCCGTGGGAGAAAATGCACGTCCTCTCAGCGAAGGCTTTGACGCGGGAGGGGGAGTCGGTCATTATTGCAGCGATCTGGAAGAGGCCGCCGGTCTGGCGTCCCTTCACACCCGCGCGGGAGACCGTCTGCTGATCAAGGGATCACGCAGCGCGGCCATGGAGGATATTCTCCCGCTGCTGGCCGAGGCATTCCGGAAGAACTGAAGGCAGGGAGGCCATGCTATATCATCTGCTGTATCCACTGAGTGAATACTGGTCCGTCCTCAATGTATTCAAGTACATCACCTTCCGTTCGGCCTACGCCACGGTTACGGCGCTTCTTATCTGTTTCATCTTCGGCAACTGGGTGATCGGAAAACTGGAAGCCCTCCAGATCGGCGAGACCATCGATTCCGACGGGCCCGAACACCACAGAAAAAAAGCCGGTACCCCGACCATGGGTGGGGTTCTGATTCTGGCCGCCATCGTCGTGCCCACCCTGCTGTGGGCGGACTTGACCAACCGGTACGTCCAGCTGGCCCTTGTGGGCACGGTATGGATGGGTGCCATCGGGTTCGTGGATGATTACCTGAAGGTCGTCAAGAAACGGCCCAAGGGCATGATCGGCCGGTTCAAGCTGGTCGGGCAGGTCAGCTACGGATTGATACTGGGTTCGATCCTGGTTTTCGGCGGAGATGGCGGGTCGGTTCTGACAAGCACGACCATCCCGTTTTTCAAGGACGTCCTGATACCTTTCGGCTGGTTGTACATTCCGCTGGTCATTCTGGTGGTGACCGGGACCAGCAACGCCGTGAATCTGAGCGACGGTCTGGACGGCCTGGCCATCGGACTGAGCGCCCTGGCATTTTCCGGTTTTGCGGTGATCGCCTACCTCAGCGGTCACAGTGTGTTCGCCGACTACCTGAACCTGCTCTACCTACCGGAGGTCGGTGAACTGACCGTCTACTGCGCGGCAGTGGTGGGGGCGTCAATCGGTTTCCTGTGGTTCAACGCCCATCCGGCGCGGATTTTCATGGGTGATACGGGCAGCCTGGCTCTCGGTGGAGCCCTGGGCACCGTGGCAATCCTGGTGAAGAAGGAATTCCTGCTCGTGGTGATCGGCGGGATATTCGTGGCTGAAGCCCTGTCGGTGATGCTGCAGGTGTGGTGGTATCGGCGGACCAGCGGCAAACGGTTGTTCCGGATGGCGCCCCTGCATCACCATTTCGAATTGTCCGGGTGGTCCGAGACCCAGGTTGTGGTCCGGTTCTGGATCATCGGCATCCTGCTGCTCCTGGTTGGAATGTCGTCCCTCAAACTCCAGTAGGAACGGTCAATGGGAATCTTCGGAGACAATTTGTGCTGGGTCGTGGGGCTGGCCCGCAGCGGTTGCGCCGCGGGCGGGCTGCTGCGTCGGCACGGGGCCAGGGTCGTGGGCGTCGACGATGCCGACGAGCCAGCCGTGCGCCTCCGCTGGCGAAACGAAGATATTGAGAAACAGGCCGCCACTGCCTTCGATGAACTTGCAACCGGAGGAATTCGACCCGTCGCACCGCCCGACCTGGTGGTCGTCAGTCCTGGCGTGCCGTTGGATCATCCCGGCCTGGCCGGGCTGCCGGAATCGGTTCCGGTCATCGGTGAACTCGAACTCGGGGCCCGATTCTGCCGGGCGGACATGGCTGCCATCACCGGCACCAACGGAAAGACCACAACCACGGAGATGGTGGCTCATCTGGGGCGGAAGGCCGGACGCCGGGCCGAGGCCCTGGGAAACGTCGGCCGTCCTTTGTGCCTGGTCGCCGAAGAGCTGGAGCCGGGCGACCTGGCGGTTCTGGAGGTGTCCAGCTTCCAGCTGGAGTCGGTGCGGGATTTCCAGCCACGGGTGGGGGCGGTTCTGAACCTGGCGCCGGATCATCTGGACCGTTATGCGGACCTGGCTTCCTACTTCGATGCCAAGAGGATCATGGCGGACATCGTTCCCGTTGATGGGGTCTTCGTCACCTGGACCGAATGTCCCGAGGCCCGCGCCTGGCCGACCAAAGGGCGCCGGGTATTGTTCGGCAGTCCCGGCGGCGGCGCGGATGTGTTCTTTCGTGACGGGCATCTCTGGGCTACCGCCGGCAACGAAGCAGGGCCGCTCCTGGAAAGCGGCTCGCTGGCCCTTCAGTCCCCGCCAAACCTTTTGAACGCCCTGGCCGGCGCGGCAATCGGCCTCGCCCTGGACCTGAACCCCGAAGCGGTGGCCGCCGGGCTGCAGGATTTTCCCGGGTTGCCCCACCGCCATGAGTTGGTGGCGCGCCGTGGCAGGGTGGCTTTCATCAATGATACCAAGGCCACCAATGTGCACGCCGTCTGCGCGGGGCTGGCGGGGTTCCCGGATCCGGTGATTCTCATCGCCGGGGGCAGCGGCAAGGGTGAAGACTACACGCCGCTGGCCGGAGTGATGGACCAGGTGCGGCACGTCGTGCTGATCGGCCGGGAAGGCCCCGCGATCGGTCGCGCGCTCGCCGGCGTGGTGCCCACAAGTGAAGCGGGATCCATGGACGAGGCCGTGGCGGTGGCAGCCGACCTGGCTTCCGCAGCGGCTACCGACCTGGCTTCCGGCCACGATGACCGGGATACGGTTGTCCTGCTCAGCCCGGCCTGCGCAAGTTTTGACATGTTCGCGAATTACGGCCGGCGCGGCGAGGCTTTCGCTGAAGCTGCGGTCAAGGCGGGAGCCGATCCCGTACCGGGACCAGAGAGGGGCGACGATGTATAGGCGACTGCGAGGATTCACCAGTAGTCTGGAGCGATCGGACGGATGGTTGCTGACTTCGGTTGGCGTCCTTCTGTTCCTCGGGATTTTCGTGGTCTACGTGGCCGGCAGTTATAACCGCGCGGCCACCGCCACCCCCTTGGGGCAGCACTACATCATCGCGAAGCACCTTTTCATGATCGGGATCGGTTGTGTGCTGATGATCGGGCTGATGAATTTCGATTACCGTTGGTTCCGCCATCGCTGGGTCAACTGGGGCGGCTTGATTGTTACCTACTGCCTGGTGGCCGTTACCCTGCTTATCGTGCGCGAAAACGCCGCCGGCAAGGAGATGATCAACCGCTGGGTGACGATCGCGGGTTTCAGGTTCCAGCCGGTGGAGATGGCAAAACTGGCGATGATCTTCTTTGTCGCCGAGCGGCTGACCAATTCCGGACCGGGCAGCCGACTGACTCCGCGACAGTTGGGGATTGTCCTGGCTGTCGGGCCGCTTCCCCTTTTGGTCCTTCTGGTCCTGCAGCCGAATTTCGGCAATGCCATGGTTGTCATCGGGGTGACCCTGGTCCTCATGTACATATCCGGAGTTTCGGAAAAATTGATGATCAGGATCGTGGCCGCCCTTCCGGTGCTGGTTGTCATCGGGTACTTCGCCAGCGATAAGATCAAGGAACGGGTGGACGGTGTCCACACAGGATTTGACACGGGGATTTTCCAATACCAGGTCCAGCAGTCACTCATCGGTTTGGGCGGTCCCGGCTGGTTGGGCGCCGGCGTGGGGCAAAGTCACAACAAGTTCTCTTTTCTGCCGGAATCGCACACCGATTTCGCTTTTTCCATGTTGGGCGAGGAATGGGGGCTCTTTGGAACCCTGCTCGTGGTGAGCATGTTGATCCTCTTCGCGTGGCGGGGGTACGGGATCGCCACCCGGGCAGCCGATCCATTCGGAAAAGTGGTCGCGGCCGGCCTGACAACGGGCATCGCCATTTACGGCGTTGCCAACATCGCCATGGTTACTGGTATATTCCCGGTCGTGGGCGTGCCCCTGCCTTTTGTCAGTTTCGGGGGAACCGCCATGATCTCGGCCCTGGCTTCGGTCGGGATCCTGCTGAACATCGAGCGCGGCAGCCGTTCCTACCAGGTGTGGAAACGGCGCTGGGACCGGAGTGGTACCGCATGACCAAATCCCCGCCGGAAGACACCGACTCCGGGAACAGGAAGGTCAGGGTATTTTCCCCGGTCCGGATCCTGGTCACCGGAGGGGGGACAGGGGGGCATGTCTACCCCGGATTGGCGGTGGCGGGGGCTCTGGAAAAACTGGCTCCGGGCTCCGAAGTCAGGTTCGCGGGCACTTCCCGCGGAATCGAGTCGGTCCTGGTGCCCAGGGCAGGCTACCGTTTCGCCACTTTGCCCGCTTCGGGTTTGCGCGGTCTGGGGGGGCGGGCCAGGTTCCTGTTCCTGATGAACTTTTTTCTGGGATTTTTCCGCAGCGTGCTGATGTTTCTCCTGTGGAGACCCCGGGTCGTCCTGGGTACCGGTGGATACGTCAGTGCCCCGGTGATGCTCGCGGCCAAGGCCTTGGGGATACCCTGCGCCCTCCAGGAACAGAATGCGGTCCCCGGTTCGACCAATCGTCTGGTGGGACGCTGGGCCCGCAGAATCTACCTGGGTTTCGGTGGGGCGGCCCGGTTCTTCAAGGCTTCCCGATGCCTGGAAACCGGAAATCCTGTACGATCCGAATTTCTGAAGGCTGCAGCACCCGATGAAAAAGCACCGGATGAGCGGACGGGAAACACCCTCCTGGTTTTCGGAGGCAGTCGGGGGGCGGCCACCCTCAACAAGGCGGTTGCTGAAGCGGCGGAGACCTGGCGCACCGTGACTGACCTGTCGCTATTGATCCAGACGGGCACCAGGGATCATGATACGGTGGCCGCGGCTTATGAAGCCGGAGCGGCGGATCGCGTCTCGGTGGTACCTTATATCGAGGACATGGCGTCCGCCCTGCGGATGGCCGACCTTGTAGTGTCGCGATCCGGAGCCATGACCCTGGCCGAACTCCAGTGCGTGGGGCGTCCTGCGGTGCTGGTGCCGTTTCCTTTCGCCACGGATGATCACCAGCTTCGCAACGCCGAGGATTGCGAACTGGCGGGGGCGGCGGTGGTGCTGAAGGACAGCGAGTGCGATGGTCCGGCACTGGTTGCCCTGGTGGATGAATTGCTTGGAGATCCGGAGCGTCTGCGAAAAATGTCCCAGGCAGCGGCGGGAATGGCCCGCCCCGATGCCGCGGAAGTCATTGCCGCGGACCTGTTGCAATTGGCCGGCAGTGAGAAGGCTGTAGAGAGGATCTGATTCGTGTTCCCCAATAATTTCACCAGCATGTTTCGCAATACGAGGCACATCCATCTGGTGGCCATCGGCGGTATAGGGATGAGCGGCATCGCCGAGGTCCTCATCAATCTGGGATTTGCTGTCAGCGGAAGTGATCTGCACCAAACTCCCGTTACGGAGCGGTTGGCGCAGTTGGGGGCGAAAGTTTTCATCGGCCATGATCCGGACAACGTCAAGGGGGCCGATGTGGTGGTCCGGTCCTCGGCCGTCACCGAGGCCAACAGCGAGGTCACCGCGGCGCGAAACCACAGGATTCCGGTCATCCGGCGGGCTGAAATGCTGGCCGAACTCATGCGGTTGAAATACGGGATCACCGTAGCGGGTTCCCACGGCAAGACAACGACCACAAGTCTGGTTGCCGCGGTTCTGGCTGCGGGCGAACTGGATCCCACCGTCATCGTCGGCGGCCAGGTCAAGGCCATGGGCTCGAACGCGGTTCTGGGAGCGGGGGAGTATCTGGTTGCCGAAGCCGACGAAAGTGACGGCACCTTTCTTCACCTGACGCCCACGGTCGCGGTGGTGACGAACATCGATTACGAACACGTCGATTTCTACGCGGATATGGATTCACTGCGCAACGCCTTCGCTGAATTCCTGCAACGTGTCCCTTTCTACGGGGCCTGCGTCCTGTGCAGTGACGATCCCGAAGTCAGGTCCATGCTTCCCCACCTGGACCGCAAGATCATTACCTATGGTTTGGGCGAAGGGGCGGAAGTCCGGGCCGACCCCGGTACGATCGTCACCGGTGATTTCGGGCAGGAGGCCGTGGTCTGGGCCTTCGGCCAGGAATTGGGCCCCGTGCGTTTGCGTCTCCGCGGCCGTCATAATCTCCAGAACGCCCTGGCCGCCGTGGCGGTCGGGCTGGAACTGGCCGTGCCTTTCGACAGGATCGCGGCCGGACTGGAGGGAAGCCTCGGTGTGGGCCGCCGGTGCGAGGAGCACGGGGAGCACGGGGGAGTTTTGGTGCTCGACGACTACGGCCACCATCCCACCGAGGTGTTGGCCATCATGGAGGTGGCCCGGGAGTTCGACCGGCCGGTTGCCGTGCTTTTTCAGCCCCACCGGTTTTCGCGAACGGAAATGTTTGCCCGTGAATTCGCCGATGCCCTGGCCTCGGCCGATATCGTCGGTCTCCTGCCGGTGTACGCCGCGAGTGAAGAGCCGTTGCCGGGGGTGGACAGCGGACTTATTGCCAGCCATCTGGCGGGCAAGGGATTGAAAAAAGTGTCGCTGCTGCCAGGGGCCGAAACCATATCCTCCTGGCTGGACGATCGGGTTGCAGCGGGCAGCCTGGTCCTGGTTCTCGGGGCCGGAGACATCGGCCGCCGGGTTCCCGACATATGTAATCATCTCGACCAAAGAACGGCGTCGTGAACCGTTTTGCCGTCCGGCGCGCGCCGCGGCGATCCGTCACCGGGCTGATGTTGAAAATCGGAGCTGGTGTCGGTGTGCTCGCTGCTGCCGGTCTGGGTGTCTGGTGGTTGTTGACCTCGCCCACCTTCGCGGTGGCAACGGTTGAGTCGGGTTCGTACAGGTTCACTTCCCGGGATGAACTCGAAACAGCCTTTGCCGATTTTCTGGGCCGCAACATCTGGACACTTTCCACCGATGAGATCTCAGAGCGGTTGGCGGGTCTGCCCTGGGTGCGTGACCTGCGCGTCCGCCGTTCCCTGCCCAATACCATCGAAGTCGATTTCCGGGAGTGGCGCCCCCTGTGGCAGGTGTCGGAAATCCGGGGTGCCGCGACCAGGAGCCTGAGGCCCCTGGTCCTGATCGAGGATGGGCGGATCCTCGAGTTTCCAAACCACATGGTGATGGCCGGTTTGCCGGTGCTCGTCGGAGTGCCAGCCGTCCGCGAGGGTGAGCAGGACGGTCTGAGAGTGGACAGTAATCACATGAAACAAATCATGGAACTGATTTCCGCCATGGAGGATGCGGGGCTGGAATCGGTCACCCCGGTAGATTTTATCGTTGCTCGAAACGAAGGATACGCTATCGTCCTGCAGGACAACCGTGGCATCCTGATGGTCGGCAGGGAGGAATTCTCCGACCGTCTGAATCGCTACATGACTGCACGTGACCATCTCGATCCCGGACTTGAAATCGACCTTCGTTTCAAGGACAGGCTGACGGTCAGGAAAATGACCGGGAATTGAACGGAAGACACGGGCAGGCCAGAGACATGACATGAAGGAGCCGGCATGAGTCAGGGAAGACTGATTGTCGCTTGTGATTTCGGCACGACTACTTTTCGTGCCCTCGTCACGGAGACCAACGAGAACGGAGACCTGGAGGTCATCGGATTCTCGGAGGAAAAGGCGGAGGGTTTCCAGGACGGGGACTTCGTCGACCTGGGCAAGGGCAGCCGCTGCATCGCCCGAACCATGAGAAGGCTCGAGGCGGAATCGGACATCTACGTCTCAGGGTTCACCTACACCATTTCCGGCTCACATCTGCATAGCGTCAGGGCGACCGCCCAGGTTCCCATCGGACCGGCGCCACGACCCATTCGCGAATCCGATCTCGCCGAAGCGCGCAGCCGCGCCCGCTCAATGTCCATTCCCTTCGACCAGAAAATCCTCACGGTCACCCCGGTGGAATTCGCGGTTGACCGTGTACGCGGTATCGTAGATCCCCTGGGCCGGATGGGCAGCCAGCTCGAGATGCAGGCCCACCTGATCACGGGTTCGCGAAGCGTCATTCACAATCTTGAAAACGCCATCGAAACGGCCAAGTACAAACCCCTCGGCGAGGAGGTCGACATTCTTGCCGTGGGTACTTCTCTGTTGCGCCCAGCGGATCTGGAGCAGGGTGTCATTCTCATCGACGTCGGTGGGCTGGCGACCAACTGGGCGGTCTACCGCAAGGGGGCAATCGTCGCCAACGGGACCGTTCCTCTCGGCGGCGATCACCTGACAGCCGACCTGGCCCATGGCCTGCGGGTCACCAGCAAGGAGGCCGAAAGGGTCAAGGTCACCCGTGGTGTCGTACTGCGGAGCCTGGTGGAGGAGGTTTCCATCCAGGTCCTTTTCGAAGAGGAGCGGCCCGAAGAAACACCGGGTTTGATCGCGGCCATCCTGGAACCGCGCATCGAGGAGATATTCACCCACGTGAAAAACGATTTCGGCGACCTGCGCGAACTGGCGAGCCTGGGGGCCGGCGTTGTCCTGACCGGTGGCGGAAGCCGCTGCCAGGGTACACGCCAGCTCTGCGAGGAAGTGTTTGATCTGCCCGTGGAACGGCGGCACCTGCCGGACCGCCTGATCGGCGCCGAAAAGCTTCCAGACGGCCAATGGGCCGCGGTCCTGGGTTTGAGCATGTGGGCGGCCCTGGACGCCGAAGGTTCCGAAGAATCCGAGGATGGAAACGGCAATGGGGGGTTGTTCAACCGGTTACGGGGTTTTTTTCGGGGTCCGGACGATGACCCCGCCATGGCCGCGGAAGCCTGATGACTTTGGAAACACCCCTGGCGGCCCCGAAATAGTGGGTAATTGTTAAAAACTCGCAAAATAGTGCTTGGCGACCCGGCTTTGATGTGCTAGTTAAGAACAAGACACATTTTTGCTCGGTCATTTACCCAACTCAAGGAGGAGGCGGGTTTCATGATGTTTGAATACGCAGACGACATCGAACGTTTGGCGGATATCAAGGTGGCGGGAGTCGGAGGAGCCGGCGGAAACGCTGTCGGACGCATGATCGAAGCCGGGCTCACCGGCGTTGAATTCCTTGCTGTCAATACCGACCTTCAAGCTCTCAAGGATTCCCAGGCCCACCAGTCAATGCAGATCGGAGCCCTGCTCACCAAAGGGCTCGGTTCCGGTGGTGACCCATCCCGTGGCGAAGCCGCCGCGGAAGAAGATCGTGACCTGATTGCATCGGCCCTTGACGGGGCCGATATGGTTTTTGTGACCGCAGGCATGGGTGGAGGCACCGGTACGGGAGCGGCCCCGGTCATCGCGGAAATCGCCCGCAACCAGGGCGCCCTGACCGTCGGCATCGTCACCAAACCCTTCGCTTTCGAGGGCAGCGTACGCATGTCCCAGGCCATTGCCGGTATCGAGAGGCTCAAGGAATCCGTCGATACCCTGATCCTGATTCCGAACCAGCGTCTGCTGGAAGTGGTGCCGCCGAACACGTCGATGCAGGAAGCCTTCCGCATTGCCGACAATGTTCTGTACGAAGCCACCCGTGGGATTTACGAAATCATTGCCCGCCACGACCATGTGAACCTCGATTTCGCCGACGTGCGTTCGGTGATGAAGGGCATGGGCGAAGCCATGATGGGTACCGGCCGGGCCGAAGGTGAAAACCGCGCGATCGAGGCCGCCAAGGCCGCCATCAGTTCGCCCCTGCTGGAAAGTGTCGACATCAACGGCAGCAAGGCCGTCCTGGTCAATGTTCTGGGCCGGGAGGTCGGCCTCGAGGATACGGCTTCGGCCATGCAGTACATCCAGGACGCTGCCGGGCCCAACGCCCATGTCATCTTCGGTTACGGCAACGACGATTCCATGGGCGACACCCTGCAGGTGACGGTCATCGCCACCGGTTTCAACCCCGACTCCATCAGGCGGCATCCCGCCGCGGTTGTGGAAGCTGTTGCTCCGGTGAAGCAGACAATTGTCGAAGAGACCGTGGCGGAAGAGGTCATGGTGGAAGAGATAGTAGCCGAAGAGGCCGTAATGGCTGAGACGGTTGAACAGGAGAACCGCGAAACCGCTCCGTTGACGATTAACGAATTCAGTGAAGAGGCCGCGACGATGGAAGCTGCCCGGCCGCAGGCCACCGAGGAACGGGTTTCGGCCTTGATGGATGATCTCACCGAGGCCATGGGGGACCAGGCTTCGGCCTCGGCCGCGGTTCAGGATGAATCCGCCCAGCCTTTCCTGCGTCCTGTCGGGACACAAAACATTGGCGAGGTTGAGACACCCGACTGGCCGGTCAGGCCCGCGCCGGTAAACCGGTCGGTTGCCGCGGGCATTGGCCCTGTCAATCCCAAGGACGATCTCATGGCGCCGGCTTACACCAGGAAGTACATGGACTGATATGTCTCTGTGGGGGCGATTCCTCGGCAATCGGCGCAACCGGGCATGCGCCGAAGGCGTTGCACTCCTGGAAAATGGGCAGTACTCCGAAGCTGTAACCCTGTTGCGCGAAGCATCCATGGGATCTTCCGATCATCCCTCCGGTTCCCTTGCCTCCTTCCACTTCCGCCAGGCTCTGGTCGCCGAGGGCCGTCACCATCTGCGCGCGGGCGACCATGCCGGCGCCATTTCCTGTTTTTCCGAAGCGGTCAAACTCTGGGATCCCTATCCCGATCTGCACTGTCTCCATGGCGCCGCCCAGGGTTTGAGCGGTAATTGGGAAGCCGCTCTGGCTGGAGCCAGGGCAGCCCTGCGACGTAACCCCGATTATGCCGAGGCCCGGCTCCTGGAAACCGTCGCGCTTCAGAAACAGGAGCGGTTGATCGAGGCGGCCGAAAGCCTCAATGCACTGGTGGAATCCGGCCGGCGGGTGGAGCATTGGCTGATCAACGGCCTGGAAGGCAGGACCCGGTTCGAGGCCGGTGACCTGCCGTCGGATCTGGAGGCCCTGCTGCTCAGTTCCCTGAGCGGCCAATCCGAAAAGGAAGAAGTCGCCGCTGCCGTGGCCCAGTGCCGTGCCGGGCATTGGCAGGAGGGTTTGGAACGATTCGGGGACCTGGTCAGGAAGCGACCCAGGTATCCCGACTACCGGACACGACATGCAGCGGCTCTGTTCCATCTGGGCCGCAACGAGGATGCCCTGGCAGAGGTCGAGGCCGCTTTGGCCCTGAACGAAACCTACCGGACGGCGATCAACCTGAAGGGTCTTGTCCTGGCCGATGAGGGCCGTCTCAGGGAGGCGCGGGAGTTCCTGGCCGCCGCTGATGTCACCTCAGCGGAGGGCAACTCCGCCGGTGCCCATGAAGAACTCTTCGGCGCGTATCTTCGTGGCGTATTGGCACTTCTGGGCGGTGAACCCGAACGGGTCTTCGAGCTCCTGGAGGGATGGAGCGACCTGGCAAGGAACTTCGCGCGGGCGGAACTGCTGCATGCCGCGGCAGAGGATCTGCTGGACAGGAACAGTGAATGCGGCCGGCGCCTGTCGCGGCTGGCCGAAGAGTGGACAGCGGAGCCGATCTATTTTTTCCTGCTGGCCTGTCACCATCTTGGATTCCGACGCTTCGAACCGGCGGCCGGGGTTCTGGGCCGTTGGCCCGCGGGATCGCCGGACCCGGATCGACGCCCCCTGTTTCTGGAGGCAAACCTTGCCCTGGACCAGGGCCGCGTCCCGGACCTGCCTGATCCCGACCCGACCGATGACGTTTCTCCGGGGGCCGTTGATTCCCCGCAACTCGGGTCCCGGGCCTGGATTTTCCTGACTGCGCGTGCGGAAATCCTGCAGGGGAACCACGACCGCGCCTGGGGTATCTGCGAGGATTTGATCACCCAGGGTTTTGCCACGGAAAAAGTGGTCAAACTCCAGGTGGAAGCGGCATCACGAGCCCGGGATGCCGTGCCGGATGGTTGGCGGCCTCCCTCGGTACTACCCGATTCATGTCTGCCGGGGATAGTCCACTACGGAGTCGGCCGGGATGACGGCCCGCGCCCGAAAGCGGTGCTGGAAAAATACAACGAGGTTCATCCGGAGCAGATCAGGGCCACATGGCTGAGCCCGTCCTTCTGGTTGGATCCTGTCAGGAACTGGATTGCCTGACCGCGCGGTCTGATCAGGCGGGTTGGTTGGCAACCGCCATGGCCATGAGTTGCTCCACTTCCGCGGTCAGTTCTTCCAGGTCATATGGTTTGCTCATATACGAATTGGCCTGGTACTGGAATCCACGCACCCGGTTCCGTTCATCCTCGCTGGCGGTGAGAATGATGATCGGCACTTCCCGGGTGTCCATGATGCTTCGAACGCGTTTGAGGAACCCGAAACCGTCCATGACCGGCATCATCAGATCCAGGATGACGCAATCCGGGATCTCCTTCTGGATGGCCTCGAAGCCCTCAGCTCCGTTTTCGGCCTCATGGACTTCATAATTTTGGCTTTCCAGCTGAAGCTTGAGAATCCGGCGCAGATCGGGATCATCCTCGACGACCAGGATTCGGGGTTTCGCGACTTCAGTCATGGCAGTATCTTTCCCTTCCAGGAATTGGATGGCTGCCGTGCGCGCCCCTCCAGCCACGAGACGAGGATGTCCCGGGCAAACGCGCGATCGGCAAATCATGGTCTGACCGGGAACTCCCGGCCGGTATACCTGTATTTGAACAGCCTACAGCAATATTCGGCCGTTTGGACACCAACTTGAACTCATTCAGAGGTCCGGCACACATGATTTTAATATTCCATTCCAGTCCAAAGGGCCCTATGCCCACGGTGACTGGAGGTAGGCGGGTCTTGATTCAGGTCCTGGTCCTGTCCGTCCTGGCAGTGATCGTGCATCCATCCGGAATCGTCCAGGCCCAGATCCAGAATGAAACCGAGATCCCTACTTTGGAAGATCCCTGCCAAACGGGCCCCGACCTCTTTCGGGCCGCCGAATTTGCCGAAGCCCGCGTTGCCCTGCGCGCCTGTCTGGAGCAGGGGAACGAGAGTGTGGAAATCCTGCTGCCGCTTGTGGTGATGGCCGTGAGGGAGGATCGGTTCAGCGAGGGAACCGCGTACGGAGGCCGAGCCGTGGAAGCCGCCCCGAATGATCCCGAGGCCCGCTACTGGTATGGGCGGGCCCTGTTGCGCGGAAAACGGGTTCCCGAAGCCAAAGAGCAGTGGGAAAAGGGCCTTGAACTGTCGGTGAATCATCCCGGAATCCTCGAGGGTCTGGCTCGCATGGCCCTGGCGGATGATGAGCCAGCCAAGGCCTATCAGCTTCTCAGCCAGTTGCAGAGGCAAGGTATCAACGAACCCTGGCTGAACCGGTTGATGGCCGACATCGCCGCTGGTAAGGGTTTGTGGAGGCAGTCCCTGGATCATCTGGAACAGGCCATGCTGCAGGAGACACCCAGCCTTCAGGATTTCATGACCGCATCGGAATTGAGCCTCCTGGTGGGCGACAAGCAGGGTGCCGTTGATTATTGCCGCCGTGCCGTGATCCTGGAGCCGGGACCCGAGTCCTACGGCGGTTTGGGAGAGGCTTTTTTCGCCATCGAGGAAATCGATTCTTCATTGGTATATCTGCGAATGGCCGTGGAGCAGGCGCCCGAAGCTCCCCGGTATCGGTTCAACCTGGCCAACGCGCTGGAAATATCGGGTCTGGTTGCGGAGGCCGACGTCCATTTCCGTGCTTTCCTGGCCATGGTCCCCGACGACCCGGTGGGCCATTTCAATTACGGTATCCACCTGGACAAACTCGGCCGGTCAGAGGAAGGTCTGGCGGAAGTGGCCCTGGCCGTCGAATTGAATCCCGATATGCTGACCGCGCGGGTGGTGATGGCCCAGATCCTGGAGGAGATGGGCCGTTGGGACGAAGCGCTCGCTGTGGTGGTCGGGCTGAACCTGATCGACGAGGCTAATACGGCGGAGCTTGACGCATGGGAACAGAGGATCCGCATGGAGAGGGATGCTTCCCTGAGCGCTATCGGGGAGGGGAAAATCCATCTGTTGCATATGGTCCTGGGAACCCAGGAGATCGTGGAAATCGTTACCGCGGAACTAGCTGCCGGAACGGCGTTTACTTCACTGGTGGTTCGGTATTCCACAGGTGGAGCCGCGGCCAGGGGTGGGGACATCGGATGGATCAATCCCGCCGATATGGTGGAACCCATGAAATCGGTCATCATGGAACTTGCAGTAGACGAAACAAGCCCCCCGGTCGAAGCTGGGGGGCTGTATCACATTTTCAAGAGGATTCCCTAGAATCGGGTTCGGGCGCGAGGCCGTCTGCCGGGGGGATCATCGCATGGGGCGGACGCCGAAAGGTACCGTCGTCAGCAGGTGCTCAGACGACTTTCTTGACGTTGCCCGTGCGGATGCAGCGGGTGCACACATAACCGCGGCGCACCTTGCCGTCCATCTCAAACCTGATTTTCTGCAGGTTGGGCAGCCAGCGGTGACGGGTCAGGTTGTGAGCGTGGCTCACCCTGTTCCCGTATTGGGGCCCTTTGTCGCAGATAGAGCACTTCCTGCTCATGGGATTCCTCCTAGGAGTTGAATTCACAGGAGCGGCAATTTAACATCTGAGCAGCAGGTCAGCAAGTAATTATCTTCTTTAATTGTACCCGGGAAGCCGCATGAAGCCCATGAAACCCGAATTTACCCAGGACACGCCGGTCCAATTCCTCAAGTCCGTGGGTCCGTCCCGGGCGCGCGCGCTGACCCGGCTGGGGATAGAAACGGTTGGCGACCTGCTGTGCCACTATCCCCGGCGCTATTTCGACCGCAGCTCGGCGGTGCCCATCCGGGGCCTTCAGGCAGGACAGGATGTGACCGTTTCCGGCGAAATCCTGACTGCCAGCGAGCGGCGGACCCGGACCGGCGGCAGCCTGCTGACCGTGACCCTGGGTGATGATACCGGAGTCCTGTTCTGCGTCTGGTTCAATCAGAAGTTCCTGCTGAAGCAGTTCAAGTCGGGCAGGAAGATGATGGTCAGCGGCGTGGTCCAGATACACGGGGGCCGGGCCCAGGTGGCGCATCCGGACTTCGAGGTGTTCGAGAGCGGCAGCCAGGATGACGAGTCCGGTGCCGGTTTGCACACGGGCAGGATGGTGCCCGTTTACGGATTGACCTCGGGCATCGGCCAGTACTGGCTGCGCGGCCTGGTGCATCAGGCCCTGACCAGGATGGAGGATCTCCATGTGGATCCGGTGCCTGACTATCTGCGCGCGGCCCATGGATTTCCCGGCCGTCGCGAGGCTCTCGAAAATATCCACTTCCCACCGGACAAGCAGGGCCTGGAAGCCGCCCGGGACAGGTTGGTCTACGAAGAACTGTTCACCATCCAGATCCTGATGGCGTTGCGCCGGGAATCACGCAGGGACCAGTCCGGGGTGACGTTGAACAAACCCGGCGACCTGACCACCCGCCTCGTGGGGGAGCTGCCGTTCAGTTTGACCGGCGCCCAGCGTCGGGTGCTGAAGGAAATCCTGGCCGATATGCGTTCGGGGCAGTCGATGCACCGCCTGCTTCAAGGGGACGTGGGTTCAGGCAAGACCCTGGTGGCCCTCATCGCGGCCCTGTTTGTCATCGAGCAGGGGCACCAGGCGTTGATCATGGCGCCGACGGAGGTACTGGCCCGCCAGCACGGCAAGACCCTGACCGGGCTCTGCGAACCCCTGGGGGTCGGCGTGGAAACGTTGACCGGTTCCACCAGCGCCGCTGACCGGAGGGCCATACTGGCCGGGGTGGCGGCCGGAGAGATCGATCTTCTGGTGGGGACCCACGCGGTGATCCAGGAGGATGTAAGGATTCCCCGATTGGCCCTGGCCGTAGTCGATGAGCAGCACCGTTTCGGGGTCCGCCAGAGGGGACGGCCCGCCTCGGGATCCGGCGACCCGGTCCACGTTCTGGTCATGAGTGCCACGCCGATTCCCCGCAGTCTTTCCCTTACCCTGTACGGGGATCTCGATCTGTCCCTTATCGACGAGTTGCCGGCCGGTCGGCAGCCCATAACCACCAGGATCGTCCGCGAAAAAGATGAGGACGGTGTTTGGGATGCCTGCCGCCGTGAGCTGAAGGCAGGCCGGCAGGCGTACATCATCTACCCGGTGATCGAAGAAACCGAAGGGCAGGATCTCAAGGCTGCCACGGTGGAATTCGAACGGTTGCGCGACGATGTCTTTTCGGGACACAAGGTGGCCCTGCTCCACGGGAGGATGAAAGGGAAAGAGAAGGCCGCTGCCATGGCGGCCTTCACCGAGGGTGATACCAGGGTGCTCGTGGCCACGACCGTGGTGGAGGTGGGGGTGGATGTGCCCAACGCCACGGCGATGGTCATCCACAATCCCGAACGGTTCGGGTTGGCCCAGCTGCATCAGTTGCGGGGGAGGATAGGGCGCGGTAAACACCAGTCCCACTGCTGGCTGCTGTGTGACCGGTATCTGGCCGAAGAATCATATGCCCGCATTCGTTTCTTCTCGGAAAACACCGATGGTTTCGCCCTGGCCGAGGAAGATCTGCGCCTCCGGGGACCGGGCGATGCCTGGGGGATCCGCCAGCACGGGGCACCGGGATTCCGTCTGGCAAATCCATTGAGGGATGTTAAATTGGTGCGCTCTTGCCGTGACGACGCAAGAGAACTTTTGGAACGGGATCCCGGCCTGGACAGTCCAGACGGCCGCGTAGTTCGGATCGGTCTCAGGACCACCTTGGGTAAGTTCATGCCATTGCAGGCGGGCTGATCAAAAAGGTGAATGAATACCCTGATACGGAACCGCGTTGAGATTTATCGGGTTGTGAAGGTCAGTCGAAGTCGAAATTGGCGAACGGGTTGCCGCAGGGTTCGTTGGTGTCCCAGAATCCCAGGTATTTTATTTCTTTTTGGCCCGCCTGAACCCTTTGGTCGATCGCGATGTTTGTGGACATCACAAAATGAGTCACCAGCTTTTCCACCGGGTGGACCATGCCAGGATCCCCTGCCACGAAGCGGTCATTATGAAGATTACCAATGAGAAGCATGTCGTATCCGTGCAGCCGATATTTTTTATATGGATGGCTTTCATTGAGGTAGTCCAGGAAATCAGCCAGAAACCGGTCCATGATATCGTCCGGGATGATTAGCGGACGCATTTTGTGGCGTAACAGCGTTTCCATCCCCTGGTCGGCGGACCACTTCAACAATAAGGGAGCGGCCAGTATGCCGGCAGTACCGAGTCCCATCATTTTGGCAAAATTTCGTCTGGATATCGTTTTCATGCGAAGCTTTCTGCACTCATGAGGGACAGCGCGCAAATGGTGAGTGCGGGATTCGCCGGTGAACTTGTGGGAAAAGCGCTGCCGCCGGCAACGATCAGGTTTCGATATTTGTGATGAACCAAATTCTTGTCGACGACACCATTCCGGGGGTCATTGCTCATCACGACAGTACCCTGGATGTGTGATTCGGTTGGTCCGGGAAACCCCTTTTGCAGGAGTCTGGGATCGAAGTGAACCTGTTCGATAGGCAGGTGTTGCTTTAATTCCTCAACGTAACGGGGCACCTGTTGAAGAGCCTTCAGCCCGTATGAGGAATATTCGTTAAAGACCACGAGAGGTTTGTCGTCCGGGCCGACATCGACGTAATTGGCGTCAAGGGGCAGATCTTCAACGATGAATTTCAGAACCATTCTCTGCCGCCACTTGCCGAAGTCGCTGCGCAGAAGAATGATCTTGTTGAGATGTTCGGTCATGCACCCACCATATTCGCGCCGGTGTTCCCCATCGTAGAACATGTAACCCTGACCCGAAATCGCGGTCGAACTCTGGAAGCTGTCGATTCCGTCGAGATCCAGAATCACCTGGGAGGATATCTGTTCGTGCAGGCGCTTTCCGACAAGAGGGTGACTGTCGCCCGAGACCTTGAGTAGGTGGGGGTTGAAAATGGCGTTGGCTCCGAGAACGAACAGATCGGCATCGACCCGGTGCAGGGTTCCCTCAAGACGATAATCCAATGAGGATACAGTATCGGAGGTCAAGGCAAGTCGCATGACCTCGGCTTCGGGTACGAATTCCACCCTGTCGTCACTGAATATTGGCGACAATTCGTTTGGAACAGTGAATTTGGCGTCCGTAGGACAAATGGAGCAGCGTGATGCGGCGCAACATTCGGAGCGATTGCCGGTCGCGATGCGAGCGCGGGCGGTAGCTTGGGGAAAATACAGGCCCGGGTATGCTTTTTTCAGGATCTCATCAGGGAGCGACATGTTATGGGCAGGTTGAGGGAAAGGAATGGACCGGGGGGACAACTGCCAGTCGGAAGGTCCCGATACCGCCATGATTTCTTCCGCCTGCGCGTAAAACGGCTCGAATTCATCGTAGCTGAACGGCCAGTCATATCCGACGCCATACGTTGTTTTCAGGGAAAAGTCATTGGGTAGCATTCTCGGGGTGCAGCCCCACCAGCCGTTGGAACTGCCGCCGAAGCTGGTGTTGAAGTTCCAGGCCTTGTTGTCCAGGCCCTTTTTGTGGAATTGCTGGCCGGAATCGATGGAGCACACCCGGTTGTTATCGATCTGCCAATCAAGGGAATGAACGGCTCCCTTCTCCAACACCAGGATCTTCCGGAAGCTTTTGTTGATCTCCAGAAAGCGGCGCAGGAAAAAGGCCGAGGCAAAACCGCTCCCTATCAGAACCAAGTCATACCTGTCATGTTTTGGCACGATTTTCCAAACCTCGATATTGGGAATGTCTATGCGGCAAAAGGGAAGCCCATGTGGATTTTATCACGACAATTTTAGAAAATATATCCATTTGAAAGATTGATGTCTATTGGTATTTTCAGGGTTGTTTGATGGAATTCGGGGTCCCCTAGGTGCGGCCGGACAATTATTGAAGAACCTGTCCCGTTCCGATTTTGGACTTGCAACAAAACCCGTTAACGGGTATATTTCCCGGGACTCGAAGTCCCCCCGAACGGGTGGACCGCTTGAGGTGGGCGCAAGTCCATCTCTTTTTGTACCGGGAGGATTGAGGTTGGCCGAGGGCAACCGTGCTGATTTGAAGCGGATGGTGGCCCGGATTGTCGACCTTGTGGAATCCGACCTGGCCACCGGTGGCATTGATTTGCTGGATATCCGGATATTCCGGGGCGGAGGCCGTATTCAGCTCCGCATCTACGTGGATCTCCTCGAGGGAAAGATATCCCTCGCCCAGGTGGCTTCGGCATCCCGGACCGTCGGCATGCTTCTGGAAGAAGCCGACCCGTTTCCCGGCCAGTACGTCATCGAAGTTTCCTCACCTGGAATTCGCCGGCCCCTGCGCAAGCTCGAACACTATCAGGCCGCCGTGGGACAAAAGGTGGATCTGAAGGTAACCGGGCCGGGTATTCGTCGTGTCCGGGGAGTTTTGCAGGAAGTGGAAGAGAATCGTCTGGTGGTCGAGGTGGCCCGGGAAGAGGGCGAAACCACCGAGAAGGTCACGGTCGAATTGAAACGGATCGCCGAAGGCAATCTGGATCCCGATTTTGATGTGCAGGCGTTGATCAACGCCGATCGTCGCCGCCGCAAGGATGAAAAACGCACGAAGCGGCAAGCAAAAAAGAAAGTCCGGAAAATGCGGCCAAAAGGCCCAAGGAGCTAAATCCGCATGGATCACAATATTCTCAACGCCCTGAGTGAAATCACCAGGGAAAAAAGTATCGAAAAGGCCGTCATTATCGAGTCTCTCGAGGCCGGTCTGCAGTCGGCTGCCCGGAAGAAACTGGGGGCCGAAGCCAACATCGACGCGCGGGTCGACCCCGACACCGGGATCATGGTGGTCGAACAGGTCAAGACCGTGGTGATCGAAATCGACGATCCTGACACCGACATCGCCCTGGAAGAAGCCCAAATCGAATTCGGCGATGAAGTGGAGGTCGGGGACGAGGTCCGCTGGGAATTGCCTCTGGCCGATTTCGGACGCAACGCCATTTTGGTCGCAAAGCAGATCCTGGTCCAGAAGGTGCGCGAGGCCGAACGGGCCCAGATTTTCGAAGAGTACAAGGACCGGGTCAACGAGATCATCGTCGGTACCGTGCAGCAGGTGGATCGGGGCAACGTCCTGGTCAACCTGGGCCGCACCGAGGCCCTGATGCCCTACCGCGAGCAGATCCGTGGCGAGAAACTGCACCAGGGCAAGACCGTCCGGGCGTTCATCACCGAGGTTCTTGATAGCGCCAAGGGGCCACAGGTCATCCTCTCGCGCAGCCATCCCGGTTTCCTGAAGTCCTTGTTCTACATGGAAGTTCCGGAGATCCAGGAAGGGATCGTGGAGATCAAGGCCGTTGCCCGTGAGCCGGGTACGAGGTCCAAGATCGCCGTGACCAGCAACGACGACAGGGTCGACCCGGTGGGCTCGTGCGTGGGCATGAAGGGCAGCCGGGTGCAGGCGGTCACCCGTGAACTGGCCGGCGAGAGGGTGGACATCGTGCCCTGGAGCGCCGAGGCCAGCCTGTTGATTTCCCGGGCCCTGAGCCCGGCCATCGTCAGCAACATCATTTTGCACAGGGAACGGAACGAGGCCACCGTGGTGGTGGGCGAGGACCAGTTGAGCAAAGCCATCGGCAAGGAAGGCAAAAATGTCCGTCTGGCGGCCAAACTCACCGAATGGAAAATCGACCTGGTAAGCTCCCGCGAATATGCCACCCGCCAGCGGGTCACCGACGAGATGACCATGAAGCTGGGCGAGATGGAGGGGGTCAGCGAGGAATTGCTGATCCTGTTGGAGGAAATCGGGATCGCCACCATCGAGCAGTTGGCCGATGCTTCCCTGGAAAAGGTGCAGGAAATTCCCAGCCTGGATGAGGAGTCGGCCAGCAGCCTGCTGGCTACGGCCCAGGTCACGCGCAATGAGCTGCGGAAGATGATTGAAAAGTCCATCACGGAGGAGATGGAGAAAGAAGCGGCCGAGGCGCGTCCTCTCTTTGATGAGGATGCTCTTCAGGATGAGGATGCCGCCGGCGAAAAAATCGATGAAGCCGTCGAGGACCCTCCCGAGGTGAAAGGGGATATCTTCAAGGATTTTCCCGCCGAGGCCGAGACTGAGGATTCCGCCGGCGAAGATTCGGATGCAACCGATGCCGGGGACGATGCCGACGAGAAGAAAGTGGATCCTTTCGCCAACACCGAACTCGAAGATTGACCCGGTCCCATGACTGAGGAAAATACTCGAGTCCAGGTGAACAAGCTTCTCGCCTTGTTGGGCTTGGCTCGACGAGCCGGCAGGTTGGGCATGGGATACAGCGCCGTGGAGAAAATGGTCGTCAAGGGTGAGAACCCATTGGTGATCACCACTTCGGATATGGGCGACAGCCTGAAGATGAAGGTGTCCCACTGGCAGCCGGTGCGAGGTGTCGTGGCGGATGTTTTGACCGGCGAGGAAATGGCCCGGGCCCTGGGTCGTGACAAACTCGCGGTGGTAGGGGTGAGTGATTCCGGGTTCGTCAAGGGTATCCGGAAACTGGGACTCTGACCGGTCTGGAAAAATTTGGTACTGTTGGATCCTGATGCTGCGTCGTCATACGGGCGAGCCCTGTAGCGGATCCAGGTTTGATGTCGGTGGAGGTTACCGATCTTGGTGAGGAAGCTGAGAGTTTACGAACTCGGTCGGCATTACGGTGTCGACAGCAAGCAGATTATGACCCTCCTTCAGAAGATGAAGGTGAAGGTCAAGAGTCATATGAGCGTTGTCGAGGACGACGAGGTTGCCCGCATTCATTCCGTATTCCAGCGGAAACGCCAGCTGGCCAGGGAAAACTATGCCAAGGCCCACAACCTCAATCCCGACCAGTTGAAGACAGTGGCTGCGCTCAAGCCTCTGGAAAAACCGGTGCCCGAGGAAGAACCGGAACCCAAAAAGAAGAAAACCAAGAAAAAGGCAGCCAAGAAGAAGAAGGCACCCGCCAAACCCAAGGTCGTGGTCATAAAAAAAGCCGGCCAGATGACCAAGGTGGCGAAGAAGGCCCAGGAGGCCAAGGACGCCGAGGCCAGGGCCAAGGCAGAGGAGAAGGAGCGCGCCCTCGAGGAAAAAGAGCGCCGGGAAGCCGAACTTGCCACCAAACGTGAGGAACACGCAAAGACCCGCATCGTCAAGAGCACGGCCGCGAAACTGGTCAAGAAGGTCGATGTAGAGGCTCGTGAAGCCGAAGAGGCCAAGGCCGCCGAGGATTCCGAAGAGACGGTCGTGGAGGAAATCGTACAGGAAGTGGAAACCGGTGAGGCTTCAACTGAAGCCTTGGATACCGAAACAACCCAGGAGTCCGAAACAGCCGCCGAAGGTGAAAAGGCTGTCGCGGTCGAGGATGAAGCCACCGAGCCTGAGGTTGCCGAGGAACCTGCACCGGCAAAAAAATCCGCCCCCGATGATCCCCTGGACAAGCTGGGAACCAAGAAGAAGGACGGGTTCAAGGTGGGCGACATCATCAAGCCCGCCCCCAAGGTTAAAAAGCAGCGCGCGGCCCAGCCGGGGAAATCCGCCACCAAGGTCAGCAGCTCATCGGTACGCGATTCCATCAAGGCAGCCATCCAGCGCAGGCAGGACGAGGCGGCCGCCCGTGAGGAAACCACATCCCGCCGGAAGCGGACCCGCAAGAAGAAGAAAAAGGTGGACCAGGCCGAGGTCGACCGCGCACTCAAACAGACCATGGCCCAGATGGACGGCACCGGCAGCAAGAAGAAGCGCAAGAAGGGTGAAAAAGTGGGAGACGAAGAAGTCATTGTGGAAACCGCCGTGCTCAGGCTCACCGAATTCATTACGGTGCAGGAACTGGCCGACAAACTTCAGGTCAAGGCCCAGGAGTTGATCGGGCACCTGTTCAAGATGGGCCTGATGACCACCATCAACCAGCGTCTCGAGAAGGAAAACATCGAACTGCTGGTCTCCGAATACGACCGCGAAGTCGAGTTCCTCACCGAACTGGGCGAAGACGTCCTGGAGACCGAAGAGGTCAAGGACGAGGACAAGACCGATCGCCCGCCGGTGGTCACGGTCATGGGTCACGTGGATCACGGAAAGACCTCGTTGCTGGACAGCATTCGCAAGACGAACGTCATTGCGGGTGAGGCCGGCGGCATCACCCAGCACATCGGCGCGTACATGGTTCAGACCGATGGTGGGCCGATCACTTTCCTGGATACCCCCGGTCACGCGGCCTTCACGGCCATGCGTGCCCGCGGCGCCCAGGTGACCGACCTGGTGATCCTGATCGTGGCGGCAAACGACGGGGTGATGCCCCAGACAGTTGAAGCCATCAGTCACGCCAAGGCCGCCGGGGTTCCCCTAATCGTCGCGGTGAACAAGATCGACCTGGAGGACGCCACGCCCGACCGTGTGAAACAGGAACTGCTTCAGCACGAGATCGTGGTGGAGGAGTACGGTGGCGATGTGCTCTGCGCCGAGATATCGGCCAAGCAGGGGATCGGTATCGAAAAGATCCTCGAGCAGATCCATCTGCAGACCGAGGTGCTTGAGTTGAAGGCTTCCGCCAAGGGAGAGGCCAGGGGCGTGGTTGTCGAGGCCAAGAAGGAGCCCGGACGTGGGGTTTTATTCACCGTGCTGGTGGATCAGGGCACCATGAAGGTGGGCGACAACTTCCTGGTCGGTATGACATACGGCAAGGTGCGCGCACTGCTGGATGAACGGGGCAACCCGATGAAAGAGGTCAAGCCGGGTCAACCCTGCGAGATCCTCGGAGCCAGCGACGTGCCACAGGCCGGCGACCGTTTCTACGTCGTGGAGAACGAGCGTAAGGCCCGTGAACTGGCCGAAAAGCGCAGCCGTCTCCAGCGTCAGCAAAAGATCGTCAGCCCCAAGGTCGTCATCGACCTGGACAACCTCGCTGAACTGATGACTACCGGTGAGCTGAAGGACCTGCCCATCATCATCAAGGGTGATGTGGCCGGTTCGGTCGAGGCTCTCGCCGACCAGCTGATGGAATTGAACACGGAAGAGGTTCAGGTCAAGATAGTGCACAAGGCCGTGGGCGCGGTCAGCGAATCCGATGTTCTTTTGGCCGCCAATACCGGCGCCATAATAATCGGTTTCCACATGCGCCCGGGTCCGGCCATCATCGAGAGGGCCAAAGCCAACAACGTGACCATCGAGGTCTTCGACATCATCTACGAGGCAGTCGACACCCTCAAGAAGGCCATGGCCGGCCTGCTGGGTTCGATCGAGCGTGAGGTCTCGACGGGGCAAGCCTCGGTGCGGCAGGTCTTCACCATTCCCAAGGTGGGTTCGGTGGCCGGTTCGATGGTTATCGACGGCGTCATCAAGCGCAACAGCAGGGCTCGCCTTATCCGTGAGGAAGTCATGATCTGGGAGGGCAAAGTGAACTCGCTGAGACGCTTCAAGGACGACGTCAAGGAAGTGCAGTCGGGTTACGAATGCGGCATTGGCCTGGAGAACTTCTACGAGATCAAAGAGGGCGATGTGCTTGAGTGTTACGAGATCGAGGAGATCAAACGTACCGAGCTATAAGGGAGGACGGGTCTTGACGGTCCGACAATCCACCCTTTCGGGGTCGCCGGCCTGGAACATCGTGTTCCAGGCCGGCTTGGCTTCCGGTGTCCTTCGCCATCCATGGCTACGGACACCTCCAGACACCCCGACAGGGTGGATTGCCGAACCGTCAAGGCCCTCCACCGCATACAACCCTGTACGCTCGATCATTCACAGCAAAAGGCTTGAGGGTTTACCTTCGGGTGGGGTGGCTTTATCTTGGAAACCTGGCAGTCATTAACGAATACCCTGAAGGATTGAAATGGATCCCTATCGCACCAACAAAATGAACCAGTCCATTCTCGAAGTGCTGAGCAAGCTTCTGCATGTTTCGGTCAAGGATCCCCGGGTGGGATTCGTGACGCTCAAGGCGGTGAAGCTCAACCGGGATCACTCGGTGGCCCAGGTCTACTACTCGGTCATGGGTGATGAAGAGGACCGGAAGAAGAGTTTTCAGGGTTTGAAGAAGGCGCGCGGGTTCATGCAGAGCAAGCTGGTGCGTACCCTCGGTCTGCGGCAGGCCCCCCAGTTGCGGTTTGCCTACGACGATTCCGTGGAGAAGGGTCTGGAGATGGACGATATTCTGGACCAACTCGCGAGCAAAGGTGAATTCCTGACCGAAGAGGAAAAGATGAGGAACATGACCCTGGACGATCTGACTCCCCCCGAAGAACTCATCCGTGGGCTACGGGAGGCGAAATCCATCTGGGTGGTGCCTCATCACAATCCTGATCCCGACGCCATCGGCAGTGCCCTGGCGCTGGGGGAGGCCCTGCGGGACATGGGGCGCGAGGTGCGGGTCATGGGTTACCCGGATCCTCCGGTCGGCCTGAAGGATATGCCGGGCTATGACCGGATCACCCTCAGCGACGAGGCCGAGGAAATCTATAAGACTGAAAAACCGGAATTGATGGTGCTGGTGGACTGTCATCGCATCGATCGGACAGGACCCCTGGAAGATACGTTGGACCGCTTCGAAAACAGGCTGTGCATCGACCATCACCTGGTCAGTGGGCGGAAAGCCCCCGAAGCGGGCTGGGTCGAAGCCCGGTCCTGCTCGACATGTACACTGATCCACCAGGTCATCACGACTCTCGGTGAAGGCGATGACAACTTCGGCGACGATCCCTTCGATCTGTCCCTGGACATGGCGACCAACCTGTACGCCGGCCTGATCAACGACACCGGCGGTTTCCGTTTTTCCAACACGGTGCCATTCACCTTCGAATTCGCGCGCCGGCTGTCGGAGATGGGAGTCGATACCGCCAATGTGGCCAGCACCACCCTGCACCGCTATCGCCAGGAAGGCGTGGCCATGCTGCAGCGTGTGCTGGCGACCTTCGATTACCATGCGGGGGGCAGGATTCTGACACTGAACGCCACTGAGGAAATGGTGGCCGAAACCGGCGGATCAATGGCCGATACCGAGGGTTTTGTGAACATCGCCACGGCGGTGGACGGAGTTTGCCTGGTGGCCTTCCTCAAGCAAATCGGCGAGGAGACCTGGCGGGCCTCATTGCGTGTGTGCAACCAGGGCGACGTGCAGGTCGTCGCCGCCAAATATGGAGGCGGGGGACACAAGATGGCCGCCGGGTGCACGGTTGAAGGCCCCCTGGAAGAGGTCACCGCCATGCTGGTCGACGACCTGACCGACGCGCTTTCCGATGCCATGCCCGACGATCTGTCGTGATGAACCCTGCCGGCGGCATCCTGCTTGTCGACAAACCTTCCGGAGTGACTTCCTTCGACGTGGTGAACCACGTGCGCCTGGCGCTGGTCCGGGCTTTTCCTGATCTGGCGCCCCGGCGCGGTCAGGTTCGGCGGCCAGCCGGGGCTCCCAAACCTCCCCGGTTCAAAGTCGGTCACGCAGGTACCCTGGATCCGCTGGCCACGGGCCTGTTGATCATTCTGGTCGGCAAGGGTTCCCGCCTGGCGCCCTTTCTGATCGGCATGGACAAGACCTACGCGGCCACTGTCCGCTTCGGCACCGGAACCGACAGCCTGGATCGTGATGGGAAAGTCGTCTGCACGTCTCCCGTACCGGACAACCAGGACATCGTGGCTGGTTGCCTTGAGGAGTTTCGCGGGGACATCATGCAGATTCCCCCCGTGATTTCCGCCCTGAAAAAGGATGGCCAGCCCCTGTACAAACTGGCCCGTTCAGGTCAGGATGTACCCGAACCCGACGCCCGTCCTGTAACGATCAGGCGGCTGGAAATGACAGGCTCCCGTTGGGGTGATTCAGGGGATGAATCCGTGTGCGAGGTTGATCTCGAGGTGGAGTGTTCCAGCGGGACCTACATCCGTTCCCTGGCCCGGGATCTGGCGCGGGCTGCCGGCAGCGAAGGTCACATTCACAGTCTGCACCGGTTGACCGTGGGGCCCTTTGACGTGGCCGATGCGGTGAGCGACATCCTGGACCAGGATGGGGAGAGTTTGGCCGGGGCGCTTAGCCCCCTGAGTGCGGCCCTGCCGCAGGCGCCTTCGCTGACACTGGATGAGGAAGAATCGGTGGCCGTGAGGCAGGGGCATCAGCCCGGGTTGCTGTGGCTGGAAAGGCTGGACCGGGAACTGGTGGCCATCGGCAAGGCGGGACGCCTGTTCCGAATGCTCGACGGAACGGGGGACCTGGTGGCCGTCGGCCGGCTGGACGAGGATACCGGGGAACCAAGGATCGCGGCTGTCATCGCCGTAGAATAACCGGCGGAAAGGGACACACACGTGCGACTGATCCGACTGACACGCACATACATCCGTGAGATCATCGAGGGGAAGATCGGCACCCGGGGACCCCAGTTGCCCTCCTGTTCGCTTGCCCTGGGATCATTCGACGGGCTGCATCTCGGCCACCAGGAATTGATCCGCGGTGTCCGGGCCTCCCGCGACAAGCTCGGTCTCGACTCCGGCGCCCTGTTCACTTTCATGCAGCATCCCCGCCAGCTTCTCAATCCCGAGTCCGCGCCATTCCTGCTGACCACCTGGCGGGCCAAGCTGGCCATCCTGCAGCAATTGGAATGCTCGGTGATAGTGGCCGCGGATTTCTGCCCCGAACTTTCAGAACTCAGCTACCGTGATTTCGTCGAAAAATTCCTGGTAGGGTATTTGGGCATGAAACATCTGGTGGCGGGATACGATACCCACCTGGGCGCCGACCGCCAGGGCACGGCCGCCACCCTGGAGGAGTTGGGCCGCGAGCTGGGTTACACCGTGGAAGTCATTCCCCCGGTAAAAAACGGTGACCACATCATCAGCAGTTCATCCATTCGCAAGGCCCTGACCGCCGGCGATATGCCCTTGGCCGCGGCCATGCTGGGCAGGCCCTACGCTTTCTGGGGGGAGGTGACGCCCGGCGACCGCCGTGGCAGGGAAATCGGTTTTCCCACGGCCAATATCCAACCCCTGGACCCGATGAAAATGCTGCCGGCCCCGGGAGTCTACGCCGTTAAGGTCCAGGTGCCCGGCGATGTAGTGGAACCGGGTTCAAACGGGGTGCTGGAACGTGTCTCCGAATCACTTCCCGAGGTTGACCTTCAGGGCGACATCCTGAGCGCCGCCCCCTCGGACTGGGCTGTATTCGGCGGGATGCTCAACTTCGGCAACGTGCCAACCTTTCACGGCCCCGGTCTGCCCGAGCCACGTGTCGAGGCCAATATCTTCGGTTTCGAAGGGGATCTGCGCGGGCGCAACGTGAAAATCGATTGGATCCGGCATCTCAGGTCCGAGAAGAAATTCGAAGGGGCCGCCCAACTGGTGGAACAGTTGAAAAAGGATGATGAACAAGCCCGGCGGGTGCTGGGTCTGGACTGATCAGGGGCGTGATCGCCGGAGTTCATTTTCGTCAGTGAACCTTTCCAACCTGTAGATGGTGCCGCCCTGGCATTTCTTTACAATTTCCATCCTGCCGGCGGTCTCAAAATCCATGGGTGTGAACAGGTAGGGCCGCTTTTCACGGTCGAGCCAGATGATCAGGGCGCCATCCATGGCGGGAAATTTTTCAAATAGGTTTTCCATGGTCACCCCCGTCAGTTTATCCGAATTATTGAAATTTCTTTTGGGGAGGAATTGGGCGGTGATCCCTTCGAGGATGTACAGAGCGCTCGGAGCGTTGCAGAAGAGCACTTCGCCTTCCCAGGAAATCCCCGGTAAGCATTGGCGCACCCATTGGCTATCTCTCCACTCGGCCCGGTTGAATCCGCCAGCGCCTTCCCGGCCCCGGTGGTGGGTATCCTTTATGGTGATCTGGAACGGCTGGGCGATGATTACTAGCAACAGCAGCCAACGGGCTGTCAGGGCCAGCCTTTTTCCGCGCGGTGTCTGGCTACCCGGAGCTACGAGTAGGAGAATGGTAAAGGCCAGGGCGGGGAAAACCGGTGCCAGGAGACGTATAGTGATGCTGTCGAAGGCAGTCCTGGTGGCGGAAATAACGAGCAGGGATGAGAAAACCAATACGAACATGGGTTGGATGCCCATGTGATTCCCGCTCTGCCGAAGTCGTGCATAGATGCTTTTCCGGGTAAACCAGATGAAGGCCAGGATGGCAGCGGTCAATATCCACCGTGCGGTGCTTCCCGCTGGAATATCCGGCACCCACCATCCGAATATGGTTTGATTGACATAAGTCAGGTTTTCCAAAAAGCTGATCTTGGAGGGAGCTCGTACTCCAAAAAGTGTGCCTGATACAATGAAGTTCCTCAGCAGGAGCGACCCCACAACAAGTGACGAGGTTCCCAGGAATACCAAAGCGTTCCTGCGTCGAGCCTCGGATCCCCTGGATGAATACAGAAACAACTGCAGAAATACGACGGGGATGAGGGCCAGCCCAAGATATCGGGTTAGAAATACGAAACCGGTAGCCAAGCCCAGCAACAGGGCGGACCGCCTGCCCTGATCGGGCTGGACGGCCCGTCTGAATATCGCGTAGGTCAGGAGGATGAACAGGGGTTCGGTCCATGCCATGCAAAAGACCTGCATCAGGGGCAGGGAAAAGGTAATGATCAGGCCCGAAAGCCAGGGAGAAATGCCCTCGATCCTGCGTGCGTCCAGCATGAACATCAATACGACGAGAACATACGATACCGAATTAAGGATGATCGCCGCGGTCCGCGGATCGGTTCTGGTTACAAAAGCGACAGCGGCTAGGAAAAGGGGATAACCAGGGGGATGCAGAACACCTTGTTCACTCCCGAAAGACTGAAAATCGAAGGCGAGGATTTCCCTGGAAAGCCTGATGAACACCGTAGAGTCGGCAGAAATGCCGATTCCCCACGGAAGAGTTTGCCTCAAAGTCAGGTAAACCGTTGCGGTCAGAAAAAGAAGGCAGGGGATCCAAAAACTTATTTCCCTATCGTCGGAAAAGAGATCTTTGAGGCCCAAATGGTTTGGGCTGTTTCTCATGTCCGTTTTCGACTCAACTGCTCGGCGATGGCTTCGTTGATCTCGATTGCCACGGCCAGGGCGTCCCTGCCTTCCTGACCCGTCACTTCCACGGGATGCTCACCCCTGACCGCCCTGATGAAGGACAGCAACTCCTCGCGAAGGTTGTCCGTTTCCCCATGCTTCATGATTTCAGGGACGACCCGGGGTTCGGCGCCCTCGACGGGCGTGCTGGTGGCGATGACGTTTTCCCGCGTGGCGCAATCAGCCGAGATGTAGGTGCCTTCCTGGAAGACACGGATCTTGCGCATGTCTTTCAGCGAGATCCGGCTGGCGGTAAGGTTCACCGTGCAGCCGCTTTCGAATGTGAGCCGGGCGTTGGCGATGTCCAGATTGGACGTGAGGACCGGCAGCCCGGAGGCTCGGATCTCTTCCAGCGGTGACTTCACCAGCGACAGCACAATGTCGATGTCATGGATCATCAGGTCCAGGACCACGTCCACATCCGTCGCCCTGTTCTTGAAGCCGCTCAGGCGGTGGGCCTCGATGAACAGGGGTTTCCCGGTACGCTCCCGCAGGACGCGGACGGCGGGATTGAACCGTTCCAGATGCCCGGATTGGAGCACGACGTTGTTTTTGGCGGCCAGGGCTATCAACTCATCGGCCTGGGCCACGGTGTTGGTCAGCGGTTTTTCCAGAAGGGTGTGGATGCCGGCTTCGAGCAGGGGTCGGGCCACATCGAAGTGGTGGATGTTGGGTACCACCACGCTGGCGACCTGGATTTCCGAAAGGATCTCGTTCAGGTCGGTGCAGGCCCTGGCTGCCCCGGTCTCGTCCGCGACGGCCTGAGCCCGGTCCGCGTCGACATCAACCACTGCGACCAGTTCCACGTCGTCCATGGCTGCGTATTTCTGGGCATGGAATCGGCCCAGGTAACCCGTGCCGATGACGGCGGCCTTGATCTTGTCGTTTTTTGAATTTGTCATGGGGGAACTTTAACCCATGGGTGGGGGCGGGCAACATTTTTTTCGGGAGATTGGGCAGGGTGGGGGTTGACCAGGCGTATCCTTTGTTGAATAATCCTCCTGTCATTCCAGCCGATTACGTAGCGCCGAGTCCGGTGGATCCTTTGTTGGTTTCCGGGCCAGGGAGGGCCCGCATATGATATCCAAACAACTTGTTTGCACTGTTTTTGGCCGATCTCTTGGGGTTGGGGGTCTTGTGCTCGTCTTGGTGGCCGCAGTTTTCCCCGTGGTCGGTTTTTCCCAGGAAATTTCCCCCCAGATGCTTGAGGAAGCTGCCCGGCGCACCGGAATGAGCAAAGAGGAACTGCTGCAGCAGTATCAGCAGCAGAGTGGCGAATCGACTGCGGTCCCCGATACCACCAAAACCACGACCCCGGGACGGACATCCATTGAAGGTATCGACGATTCAGTCCCCTGGAGGGATACTGATGTCCAGGTAACGCTCCCCATGGCTGGGTTGATCGAGGATGAGGCCGGCGCCGGGTTGGCCGTGGATGATTCCCTGGCCACCGATCCCAATGATTTTTTCGGCAGTGGATTCTTCCAACTGGATGCTGGCGTGTTTCAGCCGCCGTCCTTTGGACCCGTGCCCGATGATTACCGCCTGGGAGTAGGGGACGAGATCATCATCAACGTCTGGGGTGGGGTTGACCTGCAACTCATGAGGGTTGTTGACCGCGACGGCACCGTCATTCTTCCCACCGTTGGCAAGATATCCTGTGCTGGGCGTACCCTTAAGCAGGTCGATGAATCCATCCGCAAACGCTTGGCAACTACGCACTCCAGTATCGACGTGGATGGTTATGATGGTGAGGGCGACGGTGACACCTTTGTCGAGGTGACCATGGGGCACCTGCGTGCCATTCGGGTGTTCGTGGTCGGTGAGGCCACACGACCCGGGTCATTTGAATTGAGCTCGGTTTCCACGATGCTGACGGCCCTTTATGCGGCTGGTGGACCCACGGGAATGGGGTCGTTCCGTGATATTCGATTGGTGCGCGGAAACAAAACCGTCGCCCATTTGGATCTCTATCAATATCTGACCGGTGGTAGGCGTGGCCAGGACACTGTTTTGCAGGAGGGCGACACGATCTTCATTCCGGACCGCGGCCCCAGCGTGGCAATCACCGGGAGCGTTCGGCGTCCCATGCGTTTCGAGATGAAGGATGAAGAGGGGTTGGCGGACCTGATCGGCTACGCGGGAGGATTCCTGCCCACCGCGGCTCCGGATATCATTCACATTTTGCGGGTTCTGCCCCTGGATCAACGGGAATCCGGGCAACCCGACCACGTTTTCCTTGATGTCCCCTTTGACGCAACCTCCATGACCGGGGGCGACGGGCAATCCGTTGTCCTTTTGGACGGAGATCTGGTGGGCGTGGATGGGGTCGAAGGTCGCCTGGATAACTGGGTCCAGATCACCGGGAGCGTCAAGCGTCCCGGTCGTTACGAATTCAAACAGGGCATGAGCGCCCTCGATCTGATCGAATCTGCCGGTGGATTGTGGCCGGACGCCCTGACCGAACGCGCCGTCATCGACCGGACGAGCCCCGAGGGTAAATTGTCGACGGTGGCTTTTGCTCTGAACGATGTGCTGTCCGGTAATGCCGAACCCGATTCCCTGCAGGCCCGGGATGTGTTGGAAATCTTTTCCCGCTGGGACATCCAGAACCGGCCCCAGGTGCACATTACCGGCGAGGTGAACTTACCGGTGGTCCTCGATTTCAGGGAAGGTATGACACTGCGTGATCTGATCCTGAAGGCCGGTGGCCTGCGTGAAAGCGCCAACCTTCTTCAGGCTGAGGTTTCGCGGTTGCAATTGGACGCCCTGGAGAATCCGGATACGAGTGTCAGGCCGGAACGGACCACGGAATCCATCATTGTTACCATGGACGAAAATTTTCTGACAAGCGGTGATGGATTTCCTTTGCAGCCCTATGACAGGGTCGCGATTCGTCGCCTGCCCTGGTGGGAAATGCAGCGGACGGTCACCATCCGCGGCGAAGTGTTTTATCCCGGTGTGTTCAGCCTTGAACGCAAGGACGAGACCATCTCGTCAGTAATCACCCGTGCCGGTGGTCTTACTCCCGATGCTTACCTTGTCGGCGCCCGTATTGTCCGGAGTCAGGATGGGGTAGGGAATATTGCCCTCGATTTGATGGAGGCCCTGACGGAACCGGGTTCGCAGTACGACATCGTTCTGCAGGCGGGAGACCAGATCGTTATTCCCGACCGGATGTACACCGTGAAGGTGATGGGAGAGGTGGGCTTCCCCACCAGCCTGATCCACGAAGAGGGCAAGGACATCAACTACTATGTGAACAGGGCCGGTGGTTACCTGAAACAATCCGATAAGAAACGGTCTCGCGTGGTCTGGCCCAATGGGATGTCCCTGCCCAACAAGGGGGGGAATGAAGTGGTTGCGGGTTCGACAATCATCGTTCCGATGAAACCGCCGCCGGAAGGCAAATCGAAAATGGAAACTGTCAGGGATATCACCGCGATCATCGCGAGTTTGGCGATGGTTTACCTTGTTATTGACAACTAATTCAAAAACTGAGGAAAATGAATGCCAGGTTCGGATTTGGAAACTCAAAAGGCTTTGGAAAGCGGTGAAGAATTCGATCTGGGTCTTATTATTCGTTGGATCTGGGACCGACGGACATTGTACCTGATCATCGGGTTTATTTGCTGTCTGCTTGCCGTCGGTTATTCGTATATCGTTCCCCAGCAATACACTGGGAAAGTGATTCTCCTGCCTAAGATCCCCGTCCAGAAAGCGGGTCTTTTGGGGCCATTGGCTGCACTGACCGGAGAAACGGCTGCCCTTGGAGGTGTGGACGAGGAATTGTACGGGGTGGTACTCAATTCTGATTTTATTCTGAACCGAGTGATTTCAAAAAAATGGCCTACTGGAACGGGAGGCGAGGATGCGACTCTTTTTGAAATATTTGGCCTGAGTGCAGAAAAAGTTGATAAGAGTGAGGATCATAGGGCATATCTTCTGAAAAGCAGATTGCGGGTTCAAGTGATTCGATTTGACCGAGATCCAATTACCGGCATCATGAGTATTTCCACCACGGTGCCGGAAAACGCAGCTTTGGCCGCAGCTCTGGCGAATTTTCTTGCCGATGAACTTGACGAGTACAACGGCATCCTTGACTCGAAACAGAACTTGAAGCACAAGGAATTCGTGGAATCAAGGCTTAAGGAAATTGAGGAGGAACTCAAGGCCTCGGAGGAACGCCTGACCCGATTTTTAGAGGAAAACAAGAGTTACCAATCGTCTCCGAAACTTTTACAGAAACATGGTGAGATGGAGCGTGATGTATATGCCTTTCGCTCCATTTGGTTGAAAATGAGGACCCAACTGGAATCGGCCAAAATCGAGGTCAATAAGGATATCGATTCCATTAATATTTTGGATAGGGCCACTCCGCCACTTTTCCGCTCATCTCCCAAAAGGAGAGTATATTTGCTGGTCGGTGGAATTTTGGGTTTCTTCTTGGCCTCTGCGATAGCCTTATTGCGATTAAAAACTGTTTTCTCTTGGATCATTAAGAAAAATGGTTAGAAACTGGCAATATGTTTCTTTCAGGGCAAATCCTAATATAAAGAAAATTTCTCGCCTGTTTCATCTTACTTTCTGGACAATTATTTCCTTTGAATCCTTTTTTGCTGTTTTCCTTTTTGCTGGAGTTTTCAAGGAAAACCCCAGGTTATCTTGGTTCCCCTTCGATATCACCGGAAGTTTTCTTGTATTAAGCTTCATTGCTGGCTTTCGTGTAATTCAAGCCCGGGGGTGGACAATTCCTCGGTACACTGTTCCGGCTATTGGGGCCATGCTCCTACTATGTTGTTGGGCCTTCGTTTCGCTGACGTGGTCTCCCGGTCATTCTTACGCATTTAAAAAAACCATAAATCTTACCCTTCTAGCTTTTTGGGCTTTTTTGGGTAGTTCAGTTCTGATCGGACCATCTACCAAAAGGGTCCGGCGATTTTTAGGAGCCGTTGTTGTCCTTGCTGGCTGGGTCTCAGGTGAAATCACGGTCCTTTTTCTTTCGGGGGCCCTTCTTGGGGAGTGGGAATGGGCCAGTTATTATCTGGGCTTGGGTCGCCTAATCGGACTTGGCGTCCTGGTGTTGGCCGGTGTACTGCTGTGGGCCAAGATTAACCGCTACGTCTTAGCACTTACTGGTCTTGTAATCATTTTATTTTTTGGAATTTTGTTGGTGATCGGAGGGCGTGGTCCATTTCTAGCAACAATTGGGGCTTTTGCGGTAGTTGCTATACGGGATATAAGATTCCGCCGCGGCTTTTTTGCCATGAAGAAACGGTTTCTGGTAATTTCCATGGTGCTTATGTCAGCCTTTGTTTCCTTTGTCCTTTGGGCAAATGCCCATATTTTCCTTACGACTTTCGACAGGCTGATGCAATTGACCCAAGGCGGGGGGAATTCTGCGAGAACTAGGTTCTGGTTGTTTGAAAAGGCTTGGCAGTATTGGCAGACATCTCCAATATTGGGGCATGGAATGGGTAGCTTCGGGCTCCTATTAGGCTGGGGAGATGTTAAAGTGTATCCCCATAATATCATTCTGGAAATTATGGTAGAGTTAGGCTTGATTGGGCTTTTTATATTCTTGGGCATTATTGTTCAGTCTTTAAGGGGTATTTCCCTTACTCGCATTCGTCACGATGCCCTTATTTCCGTAGCTCTAATGCTGACAGTTAATGGATTATTAAATTCCTTTGTTAGCTATGATTTGCCCGCTAATAGAGTCTTCTTTGCAATGCTAGGATTAGTTGCTGGTCTACTTAGTCGGGAATCATCCTCGGCATGAGTTGGAAGATCGATTTCGTAGAATAAGAACGGGAAGTGTGGAGTCGCTACTACAGCTTTGTTGGATTGGGTTTGGAAAGATCGGTGTATTATTTCATGCACAATGCGCGAATGCCGAAAAAAAAAGAGATTTTAAACTGGGCCTTCTGGACCATACCCGAATGGGGTCAAACTACTGCTGTTTCGGATAGCGCATTCTACAAGATCGGGTACTTCCCGGAAGGCATAGGCTCGCCCAGGATCAATTCTCTCGGCAAGATCGCGAATAAAGGTGTCGCAAACGCCAACCCCGCAAAATTTCAATATCACCGCAATTAGATCTTCTGGAGTAGAAAGGAATTCCTCGAAACAGATATTTAGAGCTCGATCATGGAATTGATCCACATGAGCACTCGACCGTTCCATGTGTTCCCCCCAGACGGAGATGCCTCCATCAAGCGAAGAACAACGGGGTGTTTGATAGAATCCTCCGCGCTTATGGAAAAGTTCAAACAACCAGCGCCTGCGTTTGTAGTTTTGCACAGAACCCTCAAAGTATTGGAATTGCCTGAACTGAAGACTGGCGGCAACATCAACACCGTGGCGATAAACATTAATAATCCGTGCATTAGGAAAAACATCCATCCATAACGGTAACGTAAACGTGTTTCGCGGGTCTTTCCACCCCCAAGCGTCTAATCCACTAAATCGAGAGAGGGTTCTTGGCAGCCCCAGGTAACGGATCAGTTTGGGGGATCCAACCTGTTGGCGAAGATATTCTGTTGTTTGAGTCCGAATCTTCATGTCTATCAAAAGGTCGTCAATTACACCAGGGTGATCCCATCGACCACCGCACTGATTTAAAAGCCAGATATTTAACTTCTGAAAGAAACACGATTCGTGGTTCCGGTCGGTATCCGCCCCCATAAAAACACCAGCTTGGCTCAAAATGCGTGACAAGAGGCTTGTTCCCGAGCGGTGCATTCCAATTACGATAATCGGGTCGGTTCGTCCCCCGTTCATCGGGTTACCCTCTGACATTCTTCACGAAAGGGATCGTGAGGATGCCCAGCTTGTGCCAAGCAAGCGCAACAAAGGACAGATTCATCAACACTAGACTCCCCGTCGTTGCTAGGGCCGCTCCATTAATGGCCCACATCTGAATCAAGACAACGTTCAGCACAATGTTGACTGTAGCAGAAATAAGTATTAATCCTTTCATCCCCTTACCGTGTCCAGTCATCATTAACAAGACCCCAACAGAGCCTGTGGCTGAATTGACTATCTGTCCGGCAGCCAGAATGTACAAGACTGTCTTGGCTGCGGGAAACTCCGGCCCAAAAAGCGCCAAAAATTTCGTGGCAAAAACAACTATTACGAGCAGTACAGGCACTGAAACCAATATTATTACCACAGTACTCGTTCTTACTAGATTTGCCAGCTCTGCCGTTTTCCCCCGATTGTAGAGTGAGGCAAATCGAGGAGCAACGACAGTATTTACAGACATAAGAAAAAAACTTGGGACCGTTGCGCAACGCTGGGCAATCTCAAAGAGGCTTACATCAGCTGGTTGGCCCCAACGCGCTAAGAAAAAAGAGCTGGCTTTTGACATCCCAAAGGCCAGCAACATTATTATCATAAGTGGAAATCCGTGGTCAATTAGTCGACGCGATCGGAGAAGGAAGTTTCTCCCTGCAACAAGGGACAGTGGATGTCCCCAGAGCAAGAGGGAAGCGGCGAATAATGTTGAAAGGACGACCAGATACACCCAAGCAAGATGCTCCACCGAGGAAATACGAAGCCCTAGCCCGATAAGTAACAAGACCATCAGTCCAGAGGCTGCCACATTTTGCAGAAGGGTGGCGATCAAAACTCTGCCCAAGCCTTTGAAGGATTCCGCTTGGTACAAAGTTAAGCTGAAGGGGATAATTGCTATACCAAGAATTCGTAACGTTGGGCCTAACTCTGGCACTCCGAGGATATTTTCTGCAATTGTTCCGGAAAAGAAATACACTCCAGTTCCGCAAAATATCGCAAAGCTCGCACACAGCACGATCCCAACGATGTGATCCTGCCTTAAGGATTCAAGGTCATTTTCGCCCAAACTTCTGGCTGTAAATCTTAAGATCGAATTCTCAAGTCCCAGTCTGGAAAAAAGGGCCAGAATGGTGATAATATTCAATCCCAGGAAATACAATCCAGCCTCCTGGGCTCCAAACCGCCGCGCGATTAGCACGTTTAATGCAAATGAAAACAAGACCCCAGCGATACGGACACCAAAGACCATAGATGCCTTAGCTGCAACAAGGTCCCAAGCGTTAACTACCCATGCGATGGTACTAGGATTCTGACTATGATCGTTTCTATCTCGCCAACTCAAGTCACATCACCCATTTTACCAGCGCCCGAAGGAACAGATTCGCGTCTCAAAATGCGGCGGGCCATGAACAAAATTAAAAACACTGATCTATCAAACAAATATCTTCTCCAGAAAGGGGCTATCAGGATTCCTGGTACTAGTTGCACAAGTCCGCACAACAGCAATAATCCCTGATACGTTGCTCCGGAAATCCGGCCATAATGCTTCTTGAAAAAAAGAATGCGGCTAGTAAAAAGGAAATTGTACTTTATCGGGCTGAAGCCTGGACCAAGGGTAGTATGCCCCAAATGGAAGCAACGGGCATGTGGGTTGTAACAGATCTGTGCCACAGCGGCGGCCCGGACCGAAAGATCGACATCTTCTGCGTAAAGAAAAAATCTGGGGTCAAAACCATTGAGCTCCCTGATAACCGATTCACGAAAAAGCATGAAGGCCCCAGAGATGACATCAGGGGAGAACTCCGCGGCAAATCGTTCAATAGGATAGGCTGTGCCAGGGAATAGGGTTCTAAGCCCAGGAACCATATATAGAAAGAAAAGATCGGAAAATGAATACCTAAGCGAGTGTGCCTTACTTAGTGAATATTTTTGTACTCTCTCCTGATCATCCATGATTTGACAGGTCGCCAGCCCGCAGCGAGGGCGATCATTAATAAATCCCAACATTTGGTCAATAGTTCCCTCCTGTAGGATAGTGTCTGGGTTCAGAAATAGAATAAAATCACCACTGGCAAGTGCGAGCCCAAAATTACATCCAGCGCCGAAGCCGAGGTTTCTTGGTGTTCGATGTACTGAAAGGCGGTTATCTAAATTAGTCAGATTGCAGGCTCTTTCGTCTGGAGAAGCATTATCCACCACAATTATTTCAAGTCGCGAATTTGGGGGGTACTGCCTAATCGATTCAATACAACGGTGGATTACGTCATACGATTCGTAATAAACAATAATGATTGATAAGTCGGCCTTGCCCTCTTCGGGGGGAGTCTCACTGAAGCCGGGATTCCGGATATGTGTCAATTGAGCTCCCTTGCAGGAAGATTCATTATGAAAATTGAGTTACTAGCTGTCAGGAACCCGACCAGCATACCAACAAGCCCAAAGAAGGCCTACGTTGATATCTATGGCGAGTGTGTCCTAAAGTTAGTGGAAAGTTGGCGGGGTATCCGGCCTCTTGTAAAACTTTGAGTAACGACAACTTAAAGAACCAGAGACCAAAGGAGACCACCAATCGCTAGATTGCCACATATCGTTCGTAAGCGCAAGAAGTCCAAGATCGTTGGTAAGCCCGTTATCTGAGGTAGGTAGATCGTGGAGAGTTTCAACATGGAATGGGGATGGTTCTTTGATGGAGGCGACGCAGGTTTTGGGCGCAATATTCACTAGTCGGAAAGTTTATGGGTTTAAGGTCGGGTAGTTCTGGAATCCATATTCAACAGGGAGCGATAGAGTTGAATTAGTTTCCGGGCTTCACTTGGCCAATTGTATTTGCGAGCAACGGACTCACGCCCATTCATCCCCATTGAGAGGGCTATGGTACGCTGAGTTCGAAGCAGGGAGACGGCATTCGCAATGCCTTCAGGATCGTCAGGGGAAATGCAGAATCCACATTTATTTTCCTCGATTACATTTCTCCAGGCATCAAAATCAGTTGAAATTACGGGAAGCCCGGCTGACATATATTCAAAAAATTTGGTCAATTCTTTCTTCTCATAATGTTCGGAATAGGGGAACAGGGCAATGCCAGCTAACCATCTGCACTTGTGAGTGTAATTGGCAATGATTTCCGGTGCCACATATTCGTCTATGCCAATGATTTTCACCCGACCAAGGTCAATTCCTTTCTTCGCCAATTCAGAATAAATCAACTCAGCCAACGAGGATCGACATCTGCCGATATATGCAATTGCGATGTTGTCGCAAACTTCCAAAAAACGAATGTGGGTCAAGGCGCCGCGGTCACTGGTGATGTTGCCGGAATATAGCAGCCAATCAAATTTCGAATCGAATATCGAACAATCAACTTCCGCAGGGGTGCTATCGGGTTCGCTGGACAAAGGGTAATTCAGGATTTCCGTAGCATCCGTAAACCGTTCCCGGTAATACTTTTCCGCAATAATCTTGTGGCAGAACTTCGCTGCAAATAATTCAAGAAATCCTGCCACTTTGGCCAAAGGGCCACGGATCAATCTCGGGATATATGCCTTTGTTGGAATTGACGTTAAATAATCCTCGTGAACATCGTAGATGACCTTAGCCCCAGATAAGCGGAGGATCGGTGCTATGAGCAACAACTCGGGATCGTGGAAATGAAAAATTTTTGCATTACTCCTGAGTGCTTTAAATACGAGGCGCGGAATGGTAATGAAAAGACGCGAAATTCGGTTTTTTGGGCGCCCCGCTGGCAGTACCTTGACTCCTTTTTCTACAAATGATTTGTTTACGGGAGCGATGAGGTTGACTTCATACCCTTCATCGGCGAGGGAGACACATTCTTTGTGGAAAATGCGCATGTCATTATACTGATGCACTGAAGTAAGGTGGCAAATTTTTGTCACAATTTGTACCCATTTGCCGGAACGCTTGAGAGTGTCCGAGGAGAACGGCAACAAGATTTATTTGACGCTGGATAGGCGAGGTTCTGGATCTTCACGTATCCCTTCCAGGATAATGGGATTGAGAAATTGCAACTCCAATGTGGCTGACCGTAAGGCACAAAGTCCGGAAAAACAACTGCCCGTTTTAGGCCACTAATCGTGACCTGGAAGTTTCGAGTTCAGGTTATATCCTCTTTTTGATGGCGTTAAATATATAGAAAGAAAAATAGTACGCTGATCGCACGAAACTTATCCCTAAAATGTTGTGGTAGAGATTCCATACTTGGCGGGCTGCTTTGAATTTGTTTGAAGATATTGAATCCGAGCGGACCCTGTACTTCACCAATACTTCCTCAAGTCCAAAGGCATTAAAGCCCCTTCCGAGTAAAGTGACCCACAAATGGGTGTCTTGCCTGGTACGTATGTTCAGAAACTTGAAATCACCTGTCCGATTTCGGTCAACGATTGCGGTTGAGCAACCAATCAGAGTGGTCTTTAAATATCCTTCCTTTGAGAGTTGGGGGACTGCTCGTACCACCTTGTTCAATCTCTCTCCAAAATTGTTGATCAGTTCGTAGGACGTAAAGGTGATTGCGTGGTTGTTCTTTTGCATAAAGCCCAATTGGATGTCCAGTTTATCAGGAAGCCACAGGTCATCGCTGTCCAAAAAGGCTATGAAGTTACTCTGTGCCATTCTGAGGCCGACATTACGTGCAATGGCCGAACCGGAATTTTCCGTGAGCAGGGAAAAACGAATGCGCTTATCAAGCGCGGCGTATTCTCTGATGATCTTTACCGTCCCATCATTTGATGCGTCGTCGACAATGATCATTTCCCAATTGGAATAAGATTGATTTCGGACGGACTTGATGGTGTTCCTAATATGGCTTTCACCATTGAAAACAGGGGTGATGATCGAAACCATTTGATCCTTGATGGGGCCTGCCATATTCCCTGATATTTGTTGGTCGCAGGCCAATTTATCCGTTACCTTGGATACTTGTTTTGATGCTGTCTTTCGATTTAATCGCATAACCATAGACAATGTAACGCTGGGATTTGGGAATCATGGTGAGGATTAGGCTATCAACATGAGATAGGAATGATCGCTGGGCTTCGTTCCGGCCGAACGCTGACAAAAAGCCCCAAAATTCCAGAGAACATTCCTCAAAAGGGGCTAGAACCTGGAATAGTCTGTTCTCGGTCATGTAATTCCAGGAGTCCCCCCAGCGAACGAATCTCTTTCTGAGGTATTGATGTAAAAATGAGGCCTTAAGGTTTTCGGCAAAAAACAAGGTCCCACCGGGCCGGAGAACTCGGTGAATTTCTATTAGAGCAGCATTCTGGTATTGGTCGTTTCCGTCTCTGCCGATACCACCAAGAATTGATTTGAAGCAAATCATGTCACAGCTATCATCCGGTAAATCGATGGAAGTCGCATCAATTTTCTCATACCGGACAAGATCTGATAATTCATATTTCTTAATCAACTCTTGAGCTTCAATGGATGGACCTTCAAGGTCGGAGCAGATCACTTGGGCTCCTTGATTTGCAAAATAATAGGTGAGCCCGCCACGCCTTGAGCCCAAGTCAAGTACGGTAAGCCCTCTGGGATCAATTTCCAGTTTCTCCCAATATTTTATCGCATGGGACCAACTTCTGACGTCCCACTCCAGAACTTCTTTCAGCATTTGAGTTTCATGCTTGCCCATTGTACCTGAAATTTTACACCAATTTTTGGGTGTAGGATGGAGGTTGATTAAAAAATGGATCACGCGAACTGATTTTCCTTAGGATTTTAGTTTGGAATTGAGCCAGTGTCTTTAGGAATTTTCTGTGAAACAGGCAATATTTCCCTGTACAGGGCCCAGATAATTCCAATACAATCCATCCCAGTTAGGCATTTAATACCATTTGGTTCTTCAGGGGATTCCTTGGAGTAGATGCCTATTCCCGAAACGGATTTCGGGAATGTAATTGGCATTTTGGCCCAACATACGGAGATGTCATGCTGAAAAGGATCATAGATATCCTGGGGGCGGGGGTCGGACTGATCTTCTTTGCCCCATTCCTCACAATCATCGCCATAGCAATCAAGCTGACCAGCCCGGGCCCCGTATTCTTCCGCCAGGAACGGGTGGGCCTTGACGGGCGAATCTTCCTTATCTACAAGTACCGCTCGATGAGGGTGGATTCCCACCTCAAAGGCACCACCCTCACAGTCGGCGGCGACCACCGCGTCACCCCCTTGGGCGCATTCCTGCGTCGCCACAAGCTCGATGAGCTGCCGCAGTTAATCAACGTCCTCACCGGAGACATGTCCCTGGTAGGGCCTCGGCCCGAAGTGAAGGAATACGTGGATCTGTTCCCAAGGGAATACGCCCAGGTTCTGACGGTGCGCCCCGGTATCACCCATCAGGGCACGCTCATGTTCCGCAACGAGGAAGCCATACTGGCCGGCGCGAAAGATCCGCGGGCCCGCTACATGCGTTTTGTCATGCCATTGAAACTGAAGATCTACCAGGACCAGTTGGAACAGCCGATCATCGAGGAATTGAAGATCATCCTGGCCACGGTGTTTCCGACCCTGTGGTTGAAGCCCTATCCCGAGGTCCAGGTCGAGGACTCGACCGTTCCCAGCCTGCCGGCCTACGCC